>ENA-UOOM01000127-UOOM01000127.1-fermentation-metagenome-genome-assembly--contig:-NODE-127-length-95921-cov-10.343448_pt1 | contig 95921 bp, 88 predicted proteins | sample MGYA00245781_ERZ724031 | MGnify/ENA primary metagenome ERZ724031 (study PRJEB28704, sample SAMN03018317) | fermentation metagenome | biome: anthropogenic terrestrial biome; feature: soil; material...
TTTCTTTGTTGTGAGCGAGATAAAAATTATAAACAAAACGACAAGTTCCAATTGTACGATTAATTGTTTGGATTTGTTCTTGTGTTGGGTCTATTTCTGTTTTATAGCTCTTTAGCAATTTTACCCCTCCTTATAGACACATTGCGTCATATTCGAGTATATTTGTCTATATTTCTAATTACTTAACGCTCGCTCCTTTACAGGCTGCCCTTTGTGGACCAGACCTCTTTCATTCTCGGCTCCTCCATAGTCGCCGCATCCAGTGCTTTTCCAAAAGCCTTAAATAAAGCTTCTGCCATATGGTGGTTGTTGCCGGTATCCAATATTTTTAAATGAAGATTCATGGCTGCACTGTAGGATACCGCATAGAAAAATTCTTTTATCATTTCTGTGTCTAACCCGCCGATCCGATCAGTTGTAAACCTGGCCTGATAGTTCAGATATGGGCGCCCTGAAAGGTCTATTGCACACAGGGCTAAGGTTTCATCCATGGGGAGGATAAAACTTCCGTAGCGCCTGATTCCGGTTTTGCTCCCAAGAGCCTCGAATATAGCCTGCCCCAGTGCAATCCCGGTATCCTCCACAGTGTGATGGCAGTCCACCTCCAGATCTCCCTTTACTTTTATCTCCAAGTCAAACAGCCCATGCCTTGCGAAGCCACCCAGCATGTGGTCAAAAAAGGAAATACCTGTATCAATGCTATTATGTCCTTTCCCGTCAAGACAGATTGTCAACGCAATGTCTGTCTCTTTTGTTTCTCGAATACAGTTCCCTGTCCTGTCCATCATACATACCTCCTTCTCATAATCATTTACTTGTCAAATCTCACTTTTATGGAATTTGCATGAGCCGTGAGCTGTTCTGCCTGGGCAAATTTTTCAATATCCAGGTGTACAACTTCCAGCGCTTCCCTGGAGTAGGATATGATACTTGATTTTTTTAAAAAATCGTCCACCGACAGAGGTGAAAAGAACTTTGCCGTTCCGTTAGTGGGCAGGATATGGTTTGGTCCTGCAAAATAATCTCCCAGTGGTTCACTGCTGTATTCTCCTATGAAAATTGCACCTGCATTCCGTATTTTCGTCATGACAGTAAATGGGTCTTTTGTCACGATTTCCAGATGCTCCGAAGCAATTTCATTTGCGGTGTCAATGGCAGCTTCAAGGCTGTCCGCCAGCAGAATATGACCGTAATTGTCCAGTGATTTTTGTATAATCTCTCCCCTGGACAGTGTTTTTATAAATTCATCTGTCTCCAGAGATACCTTTTGGGCCAGCTCCTGGCTTGTTGTTACCAGTATAGCGGAAGCCAGCTCGTCATGTTCGGCCTGTGACAGCAGATCCGCAGCCACGTATCTGGGATTTGCCGTCTCATCTGCAAGTACCAGGATTTCACTGGGGCCTGCAATAGAATCGATGCTCACGTGTCCATAGACTGCTTTTTTAGCCAGAGCTACATAAATATTCCCGGGACCGGTGATTTTATCCACCTTGGGGATGCTTTCTGTTCCATAGGCCAGAGCTGCGATAGCCTGGGCACCGCCCACCTTATATACAACGGTGGCCCCCGCCTCCTTTGCGGCAACCAGCGTTACAGGATTTACCTTCCCGTCTGCCCCCGGCGGAGTGGTCATAATAATTTCCCGGACACCTGCTACCTTTGCCGGTACAATATTCATCAGCACGGAAGAGGGATAAACTGCCTTTCCCCCGGGCACATACACCCCCACTCTTCTAAGTGCAGTTACCTTCTGCCCCAGAATCGTGCCGTCCGGTTTACTGTCAAACCAGCTGTACTGCATTTGCTTTGCATGGTAAGACTCAATATTTTTCAGAGACTTGCGGATAATGGCAAGGAGAGAGTTCTCTACCTGTCCATAAGCTTCTTTTACTTCTTCCTCTGTCACCAAAATGTTGGATGCATCTATTTTTGCTTTATCAAATTTCTCTGTATAAGAGAAAACCGCTTTGTCGCCTTTTTCTTTTACTTCATTTAAGATTTCCCTGACACCAGCCTCATATTGTCCATAGTTATCGGGACTCCGCTTCAAAAGATCAGCCAGAAGATTCTTCTTTGTGCTTTCATCTAGTTTTTCTATACGCATCTTATCCCTCCGTTCAGATATTTTTCTGCAGCTCTCTTAAGTTTGTAATCAGTTCCTTAATTCGAACATTTTCCATTCTCATACTGACCGGATTGACAATCATGCGGGCAGACAGAGGACATACCTCCTCCAGCACAACCAGTCCGTTTTCTTTCAGGGTGGAACCCGTCTCCACAATGTCCACAATAACCTCAGAAAGCCCTACAATGGGTGCCAGCTCAATAGATCCATTCATTTTAATAAGCTCTACTGTCTGATGCTTTCTATTATAGAAATAGTCCTTTGCAATATTGGGATATTTTGTTGCTACGCGGATAAGCTCACGGCGATGGAGCAGATCTTTTGCATCCTCATGGCCACAGACACACATCCGGCATTTTCCGAAGCCCAGGTCCAAAACCTCATGAACCTTGCGCCCCTCTTCTATAATAACATCTTTTCCTGCTACACCGATATCCGCAGCACCATATTCTACATAGGTAGGGACATCCGGTCCTTTTGCCAGGAAAAATTTCAGCTTTAACTCTTCATTTACAAAAATCAACTTCCGGGAATCCTTGTCTTTCAGTTCATCACATGTAATCCCAAGCTTTTCCAGTATCTCCATTGTCTGGTTTGCCAGACGCCCTTTTGTCAGGGCAAAAGTCAAATATCTCATAGCTGCTCCTTTTATCTTCCCGCATTGATCAGTTTTTCTTCCCCTGTAAGCAGGTTTATCATCCCAATGGTCAGGTCATCATTCAGATAAAGCATACTGATAGCCTGTGTGCGCTTTCCGTAGGACATGTAATATTCTTTGGTATCCTCTTCCTCCCGCTTTTGCATCTCCACACACCTGCCCTTGGCCCGGAAGTCCCTTGCAAGGGCAATGGCCCATTTCTGAGTTGCCTCTGTGTACACAATCATATTTGTATGACTGGTCTCCACAGGGATTTTCTGACGGCCAAGCGCACTCATCAATTCATCGATAATGATGGCAAAACCAATGGACGGTGTATTTTCCCCGAACTTTTCAAGAAGATGATTATAGCGGCCTCCTCTTACAACGGCATCTCCTGTTCCATAAGTGTAGGCACGGAAAATAATTCCTGTGTAATATCCGTAGCTTCCGTTCATGCTCAAGTCAAATGTAATGTGCTCCTCCACGCCATAAAGTGTCAGCAGTTTATATATTTGCTGCAGATGAGAAATGGCATGCCGGGCCTCAATACTTGGTGCGATTTCCAGCGCCGTATCCAGGATTTCCACATCTCCCATCAGCTCAGGCAATATGTGGAAAGCTTCTTTAATATTTTGTTTCACATTTTTGTTGTCAAGAATCTCCTCCACCCCAAAATAATTCCGGTTGGAAATCAGCTGGTGGATTTCCGCTTTTTCATTCTTTTCCAGATCTGTGGCATCCATCAGACTCTGAATATAATCAACATGGCCGATATTTACCTGAAATTCTTTCAAGCCTACCTTTTTCAGGCCGTCGACTACCATTGCAAGCATCTCCGCATCAGCTTCTATGGAGTCGGCTCCGATCAGCTCCGCCCCCATCTGGGTGTTTTCCTTGAGACGTCCCTGATAGCTGGAATGATTGATAAATGTGCTGCCTGTATAGCAGAGACGGAGGGGAAAATCTTCTGTCTCAAATAGGGTTGCCGCTGCCCGTGCAATAGAGGGCGTGATGTCCGGACGCAGTACCAGCGTATTCCCATCCCTATCGAAAAACTTATATAATTCTCTGGAAGAAATTGTACCAATTTCTTCTCTGAACACATCAAAATATTCAAATGTAGGAGTCTGAATATCCTGGTAACCATAAACCCTCAGAACCTCGTGCAGGTTATCCTGAACCTTCAGTTTCCTTTTGCACTCTGTGTTATAAATATCTCTGACTCCCTCGGGAGTATGTAGTTTCTTTTCCATATCTGCCGCCTCACTTTATCGTGCTAATTCGTTAAACAATATGTAAATTATACGCAGTTTACACAGAAATGTCAATCCCTGGCATCTAAATCCTGCTGTATGTAGTCAAGGTAAGGAACAAAATATCCGCTCTTTAATTCCATGAAGTATGCCGGATCAAGTTCCTCACGACGGAAGCTTTTACGGCCCCCGGTTTTTGCGCGCTCCCAGAACCTCTGGATTTCTTTGAAGCGCATATAATATAATTCATCGGTGCTGCTGTAATAAATAATAAGGAATGAAATGCCGCACTGCCGCTCGAATTTTTCCATAAATATCATCTGGTGTTCATGAATATTTTGTAAAGGAAAGGTGTCCCTGACACATTCCTTCGCGTCAAAGCATACAGGAATTCCCTGTACCACTCCAATATAGTCCACCGTGCTGATTTTATCAAAATAAGCCAGAGTAATATGCCGGAGCTCCTTATCTATTTTTACTGGGGTAATAGGAGTAGGAATTTTCTGGATCAGCGCCAATCCCATCTCATCATATCGTTCATTGGTGCGGTTGATCAGATCCTCCAGTGTGGAACCTCGAAGCCCCCTTGAATTCCATGTAGCCATATTAAAAAACTCCCTTGTCTTTCGCTATCCTCTGAAAATACTGGGGCGGTTCCGCAAAAAATTCTTTGCCTGACAGGTTTGAAAGTGCCCCCTCAAGGCTGGGAAAGGTAATCCTGTATGCATGCAGAAGCTGATGCGTCAGACCATATTCTGTGCGGCAGAAGTCATTGATTTTTCGTCCTCCATACTTATAATCTCCTAAAATAGGATGCCCCACAGACGCAAGATGTGCACGTATCTGATGAGTTTTTCCCGTAATCAGGTGTACCTCAAGTAATGTCGTATCCGCGCCGGTTTTGAGAGGGACAAACTCCGTCTCTATGACACTGCTTCCAGTTTCCTCTTTTTGACTGATTTTCACCCGATTTGTCTGACTGTTCTTTTTTAAAAATCCGCCAATATGTGAAGAATGTTCTAACCGCCCGTCCACAAGGCAAAGATAATACTTTCCGATGGACCTATCTTTAAAAAGGCGGCTTAAATCCTGCAGACCTGTCAAACTTTTCCCAGCCGCAATTATCCCGCTGGTGTTCCTGTCCAGCCGGTTGCATACAGAAGGACGAAAAGTTCTCATCCCCTCTTCTGTAAGCTGCCCCGATTGAATCAGATAAGTAATGAAATGTTCCACGAGAGAAACATCATCTGGGGAGGTTTTCTGGGAAAGCATTCCTGCCGGTTTGTTTATAAGGGCAATGTTCTCATCCTCGTAGAAAATATCAAGTTTTTCCGGCCTACACTGAAAATGTCTGTCAGAAAATCCAGTAATTGTCTCATTGGACAGAAAAAGCTTCACCTCATCTCCTATATGAAGCTTTTCACTTCCGGCGGCTTTTTGTCCGTTCAGGGTAATATTCTTTTTGCGCAGCATTTTGTACAGAAAGCTTTTGGGAGCTTTATTCAGATACTTCGCCAGCATCTTGTCGAATCTCTGGCCCGCCTCGTTTGCGCCGATTGTGATTTTCTGCATAGTGGTGCCTTTCTTTTTTGGAGCTGCTGTCTACGTTAAAGGTTTTCATGACCAATCGGTGAGGCAGCAGTTTTGCCCCCACCTGTGCTGTTTTGATTGCAATGCCGTATATTGAAACAGCCTTTTTATTTCTGGAATCTAGAAGTGCTTGTTTTACAACCTTTTCAGGTTTTGCCATAACCCGGGTTTTCCAGGAGGCTTTTATACTACCGGATATTTCAAAGAATTCCGTATCTACAGGGCCCGGGCAGACAGCAGTGACAAAGATGCCTCTATCTTCAAGCTCGGCCCCAAGTCCCCTGGAAAAGCTTAAGACATAGGCTTTTGTAGCCGCGTAGACCGCAAAGGAGGGCTGGGGAAGAAAGGCAGCCGCGGAGGCCATATGGATAACTCTGCTTCCCTTTGAAAGGTATGGCAGACAGGTCAGCGTCATGCGGGTCAGTGCGCGGCAGTTTAAATCCACCATCTCCATCTGGCTTGAGGGAGCGGTTTCGGCAAGCTTAGATACCTGTCCTATTTTCCCAAAACCGGCTGCATTTACAAGCATACGTAAGTTTGGCTTTTCAGTCTCCAAAGCATTTCCAAGTTTTGAATATACATGTCCTTCTGTTAAGTCACCTTCAAATATTCTTAAAGGAACAGGAGACATATTTGCCAGGGTCTCCAGCCGTTCCCTTCTTCTGGCTATGACCCAGATTTCCTCCAGACTCCTGTAAAAATAAGGGAGCTGCTTCACAAATTCTCTTCCTATTCCGGAAGATGCACCGGTAACAATTGCAATTCTCATATCTTCACCTTCTCTTTGCATTTAATTTTTTCCTGGAAAGCCTGCGAGGCTTCACCAGACATTTTTCACCGAAGCCGATTAAATCTGTCCGTCCGGCTTTATGCAGGGCTTCTATTACCAGATCATAATTTTTCGGATTGCGGTATTGGATCAACGCCCTCTGCAGGGCCTTTTCATGTGGGCTTCTCGGTACATAAACCTTTTTCATGGTCCGCGGGTCCAGACCGGTATAGTACATACAGGTAGAAATCGTGGACGGCGTCGGATAAAAATCCTGTACCTGTTCCGGCATATAGCCCAGATCGCGGCAGTATTCCGCCAGTTCCACGGCAGCTTTCATATCGGAGCCGGGATGTGAGGACATCAGGTAAGGAACAAGATACTGTTTCTTTTTAAGCCTAAGGTTCATATCTGTAAATTCTTTCGTAAACTTCTGGTAAACTTCGTGCCGTGGCTTTCCCATTTTATCAAGAACCTCATCTGCCACATGTTCCGGAGCGACCTTGAGCTGCCCGCTTACATGGTACTGGCAAAGTTCTCTTAAAAAAGTGGTATCCTTGTCTTCCAACAGATAATCGAATCGTATGCCGGAACGGATGAACACTTTCTTTACCTTTGGAACATTTCTAAGTTTCCGCAGCAAATTTATATAATCGCTGTGGTCTGCCTCCATATTGCTGCAGGCCTTAGGAAACAGGCACTGGCGTTCTTTACAAACCCCAAACTTTAATTGCTTTTTGCAGGAAGGCTGACGAAAATTAGCAGTGGGGCCGCCTACATCGTGGATATACCCTTTGAAATCCGGTTCTTCTGTCAAAATTCTAGCTTCCTTCAGCAGTGACTCATGGCTCCGGGCCTGAATCACTCTCCCCTGGTGAAAGGTCAGTGCACAGAAATTACAGCCGCCGAAGCATCCCCGTGTGCTTGTCAGACTGAATTTGATTTCAGCGATGGCAGGCACCCCGCCTGCCTTTTCATAGGACGGGTGGTAGGTTCGCATATAGGGAAGTCCATATATATCATCCATCTCCAGCTGGCTTAAGGGTCCGGAGGGAGGGTTCTGTACCACGTACAGATGTTCTCCGTAAGGCTCTGCCAACCGCTTTCCGGAAACGGAATCTGTGTTCCGATACTGTTCATAAAAACTTTCAGCATAGATTTTGGGGCTCTTCTGGAGCTTCTCGTAAGAAGGCAGTATAACTGCGTCATAGACAGAATTCAGATCCTTTACCTTGACCACCGTGCCGTCCAGATAAATCAGGTCTTCTACTGCAATTCCCCCGTCCAGTCCCTCTGCAATCTCTACAATAGAATGTTCTCCCATTCCGTAGGAAATTATGTCTGCTCCCGAATCCAGCAAGATGGAGCGTTTTATTTTGCCGGACCAATAATCGTAGTGGGCCAGCCTGCGGAGGCTTGCTTCAATACCGCCCAATATGACAGGTATTTTTTTATAAGTCTGGCGGATCAGGTTCCCGTAGACAACAGCCGCATAGTCAGGGCGCCTTCCCATAACACCTCCCGGGGTGTATGCATCCTGTCTGCGTCTTTTTTTGGAGCCAGAGTAGTGATTGACCATAGAATCCATATTTCCTGCGGACACGAGAAATCCCAGACGGGGCTCTCCATATTCTGTAATGCTCTCTTTATTTCTCCAGTCGGGCTGAGAAATAATGCCCACGCGAAAGCCGTGGGCCTCTAGCACCCGGCTGATTACAGCATGTCCAAAAGAAGGATGGTCTACATATGCATCCCCTATCACATACGCAAAGTCTACGCCATCCCAGCCCCTGTCCTGCATGTCCTTTTTACATAAAGGCAAAAAATTTCGATTCATCTCTTATACTCCACATATATCATATGTACTATTCCTGATATCATAATAATCTCGGATAAAATAGTCTGCCAACCGCCTCTTTTCCTCCTCGTCGGGCTTTGAGAACAGGTCATCCACGGCACAGACGGTCATTCCTGCATTCTTACCGGCTTCAATTCCCTTGGGGATATCCTCAAACACAAGACAGGATTCCGGATGCACATGCAGGTCTTCTGCAACTTTTAAATATACATCCGGAGCAGGTTTCCCTGCCGCCACTTCGCAGGCAGTCCGCACGGAAGTAAAGTACTCCCGGATATGAAGCGCCTTTAAAGCCTCCTCTACCAGTTCCCGGCCATTGCTGGTGGCAATTCCCATTAAAATTCCCGTGGTCTTCAGATTTTCCAGGAACTCGCTTGCTCCAGGCTTCAGCGGAACCTTTGTCCTGTACAAATTTATGGTCATTTTCGTCCATTCTCTGTGAACATCGTCCACCGTACAGTTAAGAGAAGGAAAAGTAGTAAGAAAATACTGTGCTGTTTCTGTATAACTTTTCCCCTCTATCCCTTTCTCAAAGTTCTCTGGTGCTTCCAGATTATATTTTTTCATATATAGATTGTCAACCTCCGGCCAGATCCACATAGAATCCACAAGGGAGCCATCCAAATCAAATATTACTGCCTTTTTGTTCTCTAACATAATAATTGTATCTCTTTCTCTGTTAATTTTCTGTAGGTACCCGGTAAAAGTGTATCGTCCAGTTCTAGGGAACCTATTTGTATCCTTCTTAAGTACAGGACTTCTTTTCATGGCTGGAACCTCCAGCCAGGGAGATATTTGTTCTTTAAGATTTGCCGGTTCAGCTTTCCAAATCCCAGCGGGTATCCATCCACACAAATCAGATACCAGCCCTTTTCTTTTTCAGAGGCCTTGTCCTCCACTTCCAATGTCTCCCCTTTCAGATACCGGATGACCCTGGTATCTGAAAGCGGAAAATCCAGCACTTTTCCGTATTCTTCTTTTTTAAGGCACATAGCCAAAGCCTGGCTGGGCTCAAAACGGTTCTTTTTCAGCTCCCCCAGGAGAAGTCCTGACCGTAGGAAACGTATTCCCCGCATACAGGGAAGTCCTTTTGGCATGTAATAAATACGCTCACCGTGGATATCCAGGCGGGAGGGCTCCAAATTCCAGCTTACATCCAGCCAAAATTCGGTAAATTCCTCCGGCAGTTTTTCGAATCTCGTGTTCACTTTTTCAAGGCCCGGCTTCTTTTTCTCTCCATCTTGAAAACCCGTAGGGCTCCCTTTTCTCAGAAGTGCAAGGTAATGTCCTTCCCCCCGCATTTTATGGGGAAAAATGCGGACAGTTTTGGAAATTTCCTGATTGCCGCTTTCTGTCAGCTCTGGGATTCCGGGAGCGAACCCTTCATAGGGTCTTATTTGACATATTTCAAACTCTGGAAATTTGGACAGCAAATATTCTATCGTCTGCTCATTTTCTAAAGGATCAAATGTACAGGTGGAATACAAAATGCTTCCGCCGGGCCGCAGCATAGCCGCCGCCTGTGTGATAATGCTTCTTTGAAGTTTTGAGAAAAACTCCGGGCCGTGTTCCTCCCAGGCCTTCACCATTTTTTTATCCTTGCGGAACATACCTTCACCCGAGCATGGGGCATCGATTAATATCTTATCAAAATACTCAGGAAAGTATTCCATCAGCTTTCCAGGTTCTTCACTTAATACCAGCATATTTCCAATACCAAAAAGCTCCAGGTTCTTCAACAGGCCTTTAGCTCTGGAGTTGCTGATATCATTTGCAATAAGTACACCCTCACCCTTTAACTTTGCTCCTAATTCTGTGGCTTTCCCCCCGGGGGCGGCACAGATGTCTAGAACTCTCTCACCCGGCTCTGCCGGCAGTCTGTCGGCAGGCGTCATGGCACTTGGCTCCTGCAGATAATATAGCCCCGCAAAATAGTAAGGATGCTTTGCGGGTTGGATGTGCTCTCCGTCGTAGTAGAATCCATTGTGTATCCAGGGAATCGGTGAAAGCGGCCAGGGTGCTATTTTTAAAAAACCCCCCACACTGATCTTGTTTGTATTTACACGGAGACCATAATGGCGCGGCTCATCGAAACAATATATATAATCTTCATACTCCTCATGCAGCAGATTTTTCATCTTCTCTTCAAATGCTTTAGGTAAGTTCATTTCATTTCCTCCACATGGGAGCATTATATCATAACTACTCCATTCGTGAAAGACCCGGCCGAAAATTCATATGCCTGGACTGTGACTATTTGCCAGATATATTGTCACTGTGAGTATGCACACTTTATCTTCTGGTTTTCAATATATCGGAGAGCCCAGTATGGATTTACACTGACTTCTTCTTCCTTGTGAAACAGGTAAATACCTACATGTAGATGTACCGGGAAATTTCCAGTGGTTCCTTCTACTGTACTGTATCCGGTATCTCCCATATAGCCCAGCAAATCTCCTGCTTTTATGGTATCTCCCACTTCAATATCCGCGTAAGAATCCATATGGGCATAGTAGAAATACGCTCCGCCGGGGGAGACGATGCCCAGCCTCCACCCGCCCTGCTCCAACCAGCCCTTATGGCGCACTACCCCATCTGTCATACTGACTATAGGATAGAAACCTCTTTGATTTTTGTTTGCCATAATATCTGTTCCCTCATGCCCGCGCTTCCCCCCATAATTGCGCTCGAACATCCACGAGTCCACATAGGATACGCCAGCTGAAACATTATTAGAAGGCTCCGGAACCGGAAAGTATACCAGATCATTCCAGATACTCCGGCACTGAGCAGTGTAATCGTCAAAATACTCTCTTCTAGCCCACTTATTTTCCAGACGTTGAAAAATCCCCGGATCTATCGGATTTTTCAGCGTCTTCCCGCCAAAATTTGTTTCCAGTAAATAAAGACCCAGGTTCTTCCCCGGGTCTTTTGTATCTCGTGCGCAGCTCAATATTTCTTCATTTAATTTTTGTCTGCGAAATGCATCTTTTGTGATTGTATTTTCATTTAGCCTTAAAAAGCCTCCGGTTTCCTGTAGCTTATGTATACCGATAGAAAGAAAAAGGCACAAAAGGAGGTTTATGAGAATATAATTATGAAGCTTTCTTCGTTTCAATGTTCAGGACATTCCTTTGCACAGTTCACTCTCTCTAATATATGTGAAGAGAATGTCCTATTTGCACTTTTTCAGGATTTCCTTTATCACAGTCCATGTTTTTGCTGTGGACTCAATGTTCAAACACTCTTTTACGGAATGTACACCGCACATCTGAGGGCCGAAGGAGACACAATCCAGTTCTGGTTTCTTCCCAGTGAGAAGGCCGCATTCCAGACCTGCATGTATGGTGGAAACTTCAGGTTTCTCCCCATATATCTCTTCAAAGGTTTCCACTGTGACAGGACGGATTCTGGACTCTTCTCTGTACATCCATGCGGGATACTCAGAAGAAATTCCATAAGTCCCCCCCAGAAATTTTGCCCAGCTGACAAATGTTTCTTTCATTTCATCCAGTTTTGAAGACACAGAGCTTCGAATCAGGAAGACAAAGGAAACCTTCCTTTCATCCGAATTGATCACTCCCAGGTTATCTGACGTCTCCACAAGGCCTTTCAGGGCACGGCTGAAGCCATAAACACCATTCGGACAGTTATTGATGAAGAAAATAATCTTTTTCATATCTGAATTGGACATGACAGATATTTCTGAGTGTTCTGTTTGGCTCACGGTTATATTCAGGTCTGGTTCATCAGCTCCGAATTCTGCTCTCCAGGTATGAAACATATCCTCGATTATCTTCTTTGCCTTTATACTGTCCTGTACCAGAACAGTGAATTCACATGTGGAGGGGATTACATTTTCTTTTGCTCCTCCCTGGATGTCTGCCAGAGAAATCTTTATATTCTGATCCAGGCGATTCAAAAGTCTTCCGGCCAGTTTATTGGCATTTCCACGCTGCTTGTTGATCTCTGTCCCTGAATGTCCGCCTCTTAACCCATGGATAGTTACATCCAGGCAGGTTCCGGCTTCCGGCTTTCTGTCAATCGAAAGATTCATACGGAAGGTAGCTCCTCCTGCGCAGCCCACAGTGACCACATTCTCATCTTCAGAATCCAGGTTGATAAGCATTTTCCCCTTCAGCTGAGACAAATCAATTTCCTTCGCCCCGTCCATCCCAACTTCTTCATCTACTGTAAACAGAACCTCCAATGGCGGGTGGGGAATATCTTTACTGTCCAGAAGGGCAAGGGCAATCGCAACTGCAATACCGTCATCCGCCCCCAGGGTGGTATCCCTGGCTTTAATAAAACCGTCTTCTACATAAAGAACCAGAGGATCTTTTGTAAAATCATGCTTTGAGTCTTTTGTCTTCTCACACACCATGTCCAGATGGCCCTGGATAATGACTGGTTCGCTCTGCTCATAACCTGGCGTCCCCGGTTTTTTAATAATTATATTGTTCAGATCATCCTGAATCACCTCCAAATCACGTTCCCTGGCAAACTTCACACAATAATCGCTGACTGCCTTTGTGTTAAAAGTTCCTCTTGGTATCCGGCTTAGTTCTTCAAAATATTGGAACACTTCCCTCGGTTCCAGTCCGCTTAAAATTGACATTTTGCATCCCTCTTCTCTGTTATTTAATATCTTCATTTTGTCACATAGAGAATAAAAAATCAACCGATTTCATATATCTTTATAAAAGTCTCCCGGGAGAAAGTGCTTATGAAACGTAATTTGGCCGGGGCCGGAATCGTCCTTTTGTTTGCATTCATGCTTATGTCTCCGAAGGCTGTTTTCAATGGAGCAAGTGAAGGCCTTCTTTTATGGTTTCAAATCATTCTGCCCACTTTGCTTCCCTTTATCATGATTACAAATCTTTTAGTGTATACAGATAGTATACACTACATATCCCGAATATTCGGAAGGTTGTTGTCCTGCATATTTAAAGTGTCGGAAAACGGAAGCTTTGCTGTTATCGCAGGTTTCTTATGTGGTTATCCCATGGGGGCAAAAGTGGCCGCAGATTTAATAATCGGCGGGTATATTACAGAGGAGGAGGGAAAGTATCTCCTTTCTTTCTGCAATAATACCAGCCCTGTTTTTATTATGAATTTCATTATATGGAAAACGCTGGGCAGAGAAGAATTACTTATTCCGTCAATTTTCATTCTGCTGGGCACACCTATGCTGCTAAGCTTTGTTTTCCGAAGGTTTTATCTTAAAGAGGAAAAATATTTCTGCAATCAGAAGAAGGAAACAAGAAATAGAAAAAAGTGGAATTTCCAGGTTGTGGATACCTGTATTATGGATGGCTTTGAAACAATTACTAAGGTAGGAGGCTATATTATAGTATTTTCTGTTATATTATCTCTGTTCCAGTCATTGCCCCTAAAGCCTATGCTGCTTCAAATATTGCTTCCTTCACTGGAAGTGACAAACGGGATTGCAATCATCGGAAAATCTAAAGTTATCTTTGACCTGCAGTACCCGGCGATCATCGGGCTGACTTCTTTCGGGGGCTTCTGCGCAGCTGCCCAGACCCAGTGCATGATACAGAAAACAAATATTTCTATCTTCCCCTACATAATTGAAAAACTGGTCACCGCAGTGGTGGCCAGTATAATAGCTTTCTTATATTTACATATTATCTGAAATGTCCTGCTGAGAATATTCCTGATCATCCTCTGGAGGTACCTCGAGCTCTGCACGGTTTGTCCTCACCACATCATAGCACTCCTGAAGAGAATTAATCAGTCCATCATACTTTGTCGTGTAGCTGTCAAGTGTATGTCCGATAATGCTCTCTGCATTGGCAAGCAGGTCATCAGTGTACTGAATTGCTCCAAGTCTGATTGCATTGGCATCCTCTGTCGCATTGTCGACAATCTCCTGGGCCTGCGCGCTCGCCTGTGTGACAATCTCATTGGCCTGAGAGTAGGCCTGCTGCATGATCTCATGCTCACTGACCAGTTCTGTGGTCTGCAGCTGTGCCTCTTCAATCATGGCATCTGCTTTCGCCTGGGCATCTGCAATAATTGCATCCCGGTTGCTGATAATCTTCTGATATCTCTTAATCTCATCGGGAGTTTTCATTCTAAGTTCGCGCAATAGCTCATCCAGATGCTCTTTATTTACAATAATCTTTGTAGTGGACAATGGCTGGAATTTACAATCCCGGTCGATGTACTCTTCGATTTCCTCTATAATCTGTTCAATACGGCTGCTCATAGTTACACTCTCCTTTTTGCGTTCATCTTTTTCTTCAGCTCCACTTCTACAGCCTCCGGCACAAATTGTGAAACGTCTCCCCCAAAAGCTGCAATTTCCTTTACAGTTGTGGAACTTAAGTAAGAATATTCGATACTTGTCGTCAAAAACATAGTATCGACACCCGGCTCCAGCTTATGATTCGTCTGGGCCATCTGTAATTCATATTCAAAATCGGTAATCATCCGAAGTCCCCGGATTATAACCTTTGCTTCTTGTTGTCTTGCAAAATCAACCAATAATCCGTCAAAGGGGACAACTTTTATGTTTTTCAAGTCTTTTGTGACTTCTTTTAATATTTTAGCACGTTCTTCTACAGAAAACAACGGCCTTTTGGCATTATTGTTCAGCACTCCGACAATTAATTCGTCAACGATTCTGCAGGATCTTTCGATAATGTCGAGGTGCCCGTATGTGACAGGGTCAAAGCTTCCCGGATAGATAGCTCTTAACATATTTCTTCCTTTCCAGCCTTTTCAATGAAGACATGCTTGTTTGTTTTGTATACTTTTTCCTTTATGCAGGAAAATTTCAGCTCTTCAAGATAGGAAAATTCGGTTTCCCTGGCGGCTTCCACAATGATTACGGTATCCCCGTATACAAGATGGGATTCACTGAGATATTCCAGCACTTTCCTCTCCAGTCCCTGATTATAGGGAGGGTCCATAAAAATAAAATCAAACACTTTCTCACCCTCCAGTCTGTAAAGGGCTGACATCACATCCTGGGTCAGAGTCATCGCTCCTGATTCCAGATGAGTTGTCTTTAAATTTTCTTTAACGCATGTCATGGCCTGTGGACTCTTTTCTACAAAAACAGCCTCCTTTGCCCCACGGCTTAAGGCTTCTATTCCGATCCCGCCGCTGCCGCTAAACAAATCCAAAAAGACACTGTCATAGATAAATGGTGCAATCATATTAAACAAGGTCTCTTTAATTCTATCTGTGGTCGGCCTTGTGTCAAATCCGTCCAATGTCTTTAACTGTAATCTTTTTGCGCTTCCTGCTATGACTCTCATAGACAACACCTTCATTCGTTGTTTCCTTATAATGCTGAATTTTAGCAGAAAAAAGCGCTCAGGTCAATCCCAAGCGCTTTTTCTTAGAAAATTTGGTTATTTACCGGACATCTGTCTTTCCTGCTGTTCGATCATTTTCTTAACCATATAACCACCGACAGAACCATTCTGCTTTGAAGTTAAGTCTCCATTGTACCCATCAGTAAGCGGCACTCCGAGCTCATTCGCTACTTCATATTTGAATCTGTTCAGTGCTGTTTTAGCCTCAGGTACGGCTGCTCGATTAGATGAACTTGCCATGATATTTTCCTCCTTTTCGTAACTTTAGTTACTTCTTCAGATTTTTATAACACTGTAGTGTGTTACAACCATAGTATATGGAGGAATTCATCTTTTACACTGGAAATTCTTGGCTCAGAGCGTTGTTTCCAGCATCACTTTTGACATGTAATGATTCAAGTATGATTTGAGCTTTTCGTGCTTTTCAAGAATCAGTTTTGGATCTTCTGTCAAAATTTTTTCAGCCGCTTCATTTGCTTTCTGCAAAATTTTTGCATCCTGAAATATGTCTCCCAGCCGGAAATCCATAATCCCACTTTGACGGATTCCAAATAAGTCTCCGGGGCCGCGAAGCCGCAGATCCTCAGATGCAATAAAAAAGCCATCATTTGATTTATTTAAAATTTCCAATCGCTCTCTTGTTTCTTTTGATTTTGAAGCACTCATAAAAATACAATAAGACTGGTGCTCTCCCCGTCCTACCCGTCCGCGGAGCTGATGGAGCTGGGCAAGACCGAACCGCTCTGCGTTTTCAATAAGCATAACTGTAGAATTGGGAACATCAATCCCCACTTCAATCACAGTCGTGGAAACTAAGATCTGAATTTCATTTCTGCCGAAAGCCTCCATGATAGCATCTTTCTCAGCCTGCTTCATTTTTCCATACAGACAGGCAATATTTATACCGTCTCCTATAGCTTCTTTCAGAAATTGTGTATAGTCTGTAACATTTTCCACTTCAAGAGATTCACTTTCTTCCACCATTGGACAGATGACGTAACACTGCCGTCCCTCCTCCACCTGCCTTTGCATGAAACGGTATGCAGTGCTGCGGTATCCGGTATCTACCACACAGTTTTTTATGGGAAGCCTGTTCTTCGGAAGCTCATCAATAACAGAAATATCCAGATCTCCATATAGGATCATGGCCAGTGATCTGGGAATTGGAGTTGCACTCATGACCAGTATATGAGGTATACTTCCCTTACCTGCAAGTGCTTCTCTCTGCTTTACACCAAAACGATGCTGCTCGTCGGTCACCACAAGTGCTAAATTGTGGTACTCCGCCTTGTCCTGTATCAATGCATGGGTGCCGACTATGATATCCGCTTCTCCCAAAATAATTTTTTCATAGACTATTTTCTTTTCCTTGGCTGTCATGGAGCCCGTAAGGAGTATCGGTTTTAGAGAAATATTATATTGCCGGAGCATAGATAAAATATTTTCGTAATGCTGCTTAGCCAAGACTTCCGTGGGGGCCATCATAGCACCCTGATATCCATTTAATCCCGCAAGCATCAGTCCCAGAAGTGCCACAATCGTCTTGCCGGAGCCAACATCCCCCTGAACGAGCCGGGACATGACATGCATTCCAGACATATCCTTTTTTATTTCGCTCCAAACCTTTTTCTGAGCATTCGTCAATTCATAAGGCAATGCATTTAAAAAGGCATCTATTGGTTGAGACTCTGAAAATGTAAAGCTGTTTATAGCTTTATCTTCTCTGGTTTTTATTATTCTAAGCGATAAAATAAAAATTAAAAATTCTTCAAAAACCAGTCTTTCTCTTGCACAATAGAATTCTTCCTTATTTTGAGGAAAATGCACTCCTCTGACTGCGGAACAAAAGTCTGTCAAATCATAATTTTCCCGAATATCTTCAGGAAGCAGGTCCTGTTTAGAGTTCATATATTCCATAGCCTGCATTACAGCTTTTTTCACTGTATTATTAGTAAGGCCCGCTGTGAGAGGGTAAACCGGCTGAAGAGTGCCCTGCTTTTTTTCATATTTTGAACTGGGATAAAAAATCTCAGGATGCTCCATTACCAGACCATCCCTTCTTCTGACCACTCTTCCGCGAAGGGTGATAACACCGCCGCGGAGGGTGTTTTTTAAAAATGGCATGCGAAACCAAATTATCTTTAAGGTTCCGGTCATGTCTCTTATAAACAGCCTGGCAACCTGTCTGCTGTGGTTCCCGTCGAGCTGCACCCTGCCGGATATTGCACCGGTAACAGTTACTGTCCTGCCTTCTTCTACTTCTCCCAAAGGAACCGGGTCATCATATATATCATAACCTCTTGGATAATAGCGAAGCAGTTCACTTAACGTTCCCACACCTGCCTTTTCAAAGAGTGCCTGGGTTTTATCCCCGATTCCTTTTAATGTGCTGATTTTAGAATTCTCATTCATGGCTTAATATTCTACTCTACCGATAATATATAATAGTAAATGGGCTGACCTCCAAAATGGGCATCTACATCCGCCTCCGGGTAGAGATTGCTTATCTCCTGTGCAAAGCGCACTGCATCTTCGGCCAATACATCTTTCCCGTAGTACAAGCTGATGAGCTCTGTATCAGCGTCTACCTGACAGGAAAGCATTTCTTTTGCTACAGTTTCCACAGACTGACCTACGGAGAGAATTCCTTCATCGCCGATTCCCATGATATCGCCCTCATGAATTTCCTTGTCATCAATGCGGGTATCCCGCACTGCATATGTGACCTGTCCGGTCTTTACTTTCTGAATTTCCTCTAACATATTTGTTTCATTTGCAGAAATGCCTCTTTCAGGCATATAATTAATTACTGCGGTAATCCCCTGTGTCACGGTCTTTGTAGGTATCACAATGATATCCTTTTCTTTTGTCAGGGACCGCGCCTGATTTGCTGCCAGTATAATGTTTTTGTTATTCGGAAGTATAAAAATATGTTTTGCGCTGACTGCGTTGATAGCCGTCAGCATATCTTCCGTACTCGGATTCATGGTCTGCCCGCCTTCAATGATATAATCCACCCCCAGCTCCCGGAAGATATTGTTCAGGCCCTCTCCTATGGAAACTGCAATAAAGCCTATCTCCTTTTCAGGCTCTTTTGCTTTTGAGGAGGCGTTCCTTTTCTGTTCTGCCGCCAGTTTTTCAGAATTCTTGAACAATCTCTCCTGGTGTTCCTCACGCATATTATCAATCTTCATCCTGGTAAGCTGTCCATAGGTCAGTGCTTTCTGAATTGCCAGTCCTGGATCATTGGTGTGCACATGAATCTTTATAATATCATCGTCTGCCACACATACGATGGAATCTCCGATAGATTCAAGATAGGCCTTAAACTCTGTCTCGTCCTTTTCGGAAAATTTCTTTTCCGTCATAATAATAAATTCAGTACAATAGCCGAACTTAATGTCTGCCTCCGCTTGAACTCCCGGTCTTACCATGGTGGTGCCGGAGCTTGTTTCGATGGCGCTGTAGTCAATCTCCTTGCCCTGGAATGCATCATATGCACCCCTTAACACCTCCAGAAGTCCCTGTCCGCCGGAGTCTACCACACCGGCCTCCTTCAGCACCGGGAGCATCTCGGGGGTTCTGGAAAGTACATATTCTGCATGTTCTAATATTTGCGGAAGAAATATTTCAAAATCACCGGTCGTTTCCGCCAACTCCGCCGCCTTTTGAGCAACCCCCTTAGCAACGGTAAGAATTGTTCCTTCTTTTGGCTTCATAACTGCTTTATACGCTGTTGCGCGGGCACGCTCACATGCCTGTGCAAAAATTTCTGCATCAATTTCTTTATATCCGCGTATCTCTTTTGTGAACCCCCTCAGCAGCTGAGACAGGATTACGCCGGAGTTACCCCTGGCACCGCGCAGTGAGCCAGAAGAAATGGCCTTGGCCAGAGCCTGCATATTTGTTTGTTCAAGTACAGTCACCTCTTTTGCTGCAGACAGAATAGTCAGCGTCATATTAGTTCCTGTATCTCCATCGGGAACCGGAAATACATTCAGTTCATTAATAAATTCTTTTTTGGCTTCCAGATTAGCTGCTCCCGCTAAAAACATTTTCGCGAACAGTTCTGCGTTTATCGTATTCGTTGCCACGACAAGTATCCTCCTTAATCAATCACTCTGACACCTTCGACAAAGATATTTATTTTATCTACAGTCATCCCGGTAAATTCTTCTACTTTGTATTTTACACTGCTCATCAGATTGTCAGAAACTGAAAGAATATTTACTCCGTATGCAACAATCACATGAAAATTTAACTTTAGAACATTGTCATCGGAAAGTTCCACCTGGATTCCCTGGGTCAGGCTTTCTTTCTTCAGCAGTCTTACTAATCCATCTTTCATATTGACTGCGGCCATCCCGACAATACCAAAACATTCCACTGCAACAGAGCCTGCATATTTTGCAATTACATCCGAACTGATTGTGACAATCCCGAGCTCTGTACTCATACTGCCCTTCATCATATATTACCTCCAATTCCTAAATGGATTTTTAAACATAATTAACATAGGTATTATACTCTGTCTGGTTGGATTTTACAATATAGATTCGGAAAAATGAAAAATTTCAGAAAATGCTTGCAATAGGAAACCCTTTCTGATAAAATAACAGTGTTGTGAGCCTATATAGGCTATTTCAGATCGTTAGGAGGTGCAATGATGGCTAAATGTGCTATTTGTGAAAAGGGTGCTCATTTCGGTAATAACGTAAGTCACTCTCATAGAAGATCACCAAAAATGTGGAAATCAAATGTGAAATCCGTTAGAGTTAAAACAGAAGGCGGATCAAAAAAGATGTACGTTTGTACTTCCTGCTTAAAATCAGGACGTGTAGAACGTGCTTAAGAGAATATTTTGAAGACACGGGGTACTCACTGCAATGTGGGTACTTTTTTCTTTGTCTTTTACCCGCAGAACAGCTTATACCCCGCCGCCAGAGCAATGATTGTCAGAATCAGACCTATTGCATTCGGCAATACCAACATCAGAATCATGCCGACTCCAAACCACAGCAGTGCAAATCCTATTACTTTTTTCATAATCCGTTTACTCCCGGCAGAGGTTTACTATTATTCTATGCAGCTTTTTTAAATATGTGCTCCGTCTTCTCCGGATTCTTCAGAATTTAAAATGTCCGCAACATCTTCCTCTGTAACCTTTTCATCCTTTGAAGTAAATTTATCTACCACATCCGGCACCATATCCAGAATCTTAGTAATTGTATCCTGATTTTTAATGTTTACCAGTTTTGTTGTGCCATTTTTAATGACCAGAACCGCGCTGGGGGTTATTTTGCCGCCCAGACCTCCTGTTCCCCTTCCTTTTTTATCACCGGAAAAATATCCGGCCCCCACTCCAAAGGTTACATCCACAAGAGGAAGAATGATGATATCATTAATATGGATTGCGTCGCCGACGACCGTTTTTGTCGTAATAACCTGGTCCATGCCACGAAACAGTGATTCAACCGTGTCCTTAAAATTATTTTCCGCTGCCATTTTTAATCCTCCTAATTTGAAAACCATGTTTTTATATTTTTAATATGTCTGAATGTGATACGGACGTTTTTATTCCATATCAGGCTCCAGAGTGATATGACAAAGTATATACCCCGTATCTTTCCTGAAGCAAATAAATTTGCCTCAAGTATCTCCTGTTCAAAATCAGGCTGAATATTTGTATGTTTCCCAAGAAATGGGGAAAGCATACTGGCAGCTGCCAGAACATAGCCTGTATTGGCAGGGTCCTCAAAGCCAAAATGAGCCCAAAGTTTTAATTTACGGGGCTTTAGAAAGCCAAGGAGCCGCCTTAATTCTGTAAGAACCGTCCCTAATGCCGACCTGTGGGCTTCATCTGCAATAAATTCTGCCAGCTTGTCCTTCTTTTCCAACAATGACTTTATGGCACTGCAGATTTTGTGGATTGTTTGCTTTATCTTATCATAGATTCTGCAGATTGTATATTTTATCTTTTGGTAAAAAGAGGATTTCTTTTCTTCCCGCTTCCCGATTTTGTCATCGCTCTTTCCATTATGAAGTGTTTTGGGTATTTCTCTTGCCAGAGTTTTCTCTTCGTCTCTTTCCTCCTCTTTTTCTGTCCTCTGCTCTTCTTCTACTTTTTCCTTGTTTTCAAAAGGAGCTTTCTCTTCATCCTCATCTTGAACCTGTCCTATCCTTTTCCACGCAATTCGGAGTTCCCAGTCAAGCTTCTTATTTTCGTAGGAGACATTTCCACTGATCAGGTGAAAAATCCATAAGAATCTGGCATTTGCATGCAGGGAATCCAGATCTCCTTCACAGACTGCCTTAACCCGGTAACGAAAAGGGACAAAAAGAGCAACACAAATAAGCAATACAGCCAAACCGAGTATTGCCAGCAGTATCCATCCTATAATTTTCAGAATCAACAGGATTATATGTAACATTTGCTCTTACACTCTGCCTTCCTCATATTCTTTTTGACGATTTACGATAAAGCTTCGTATATCTGTATCCTGTGCCTTTTCATAGATTTCTTTTACAATATGCTCTGTCAGGTAAAGTGCACCGTCGTAGCCTCTGGCAATCCCTACCACAAACAGTGGAGTATCTTCATAAAAATGCTGTTTCAACAACAGGGACGAATAAAATTCCAGGTGATTTTGCATTCCCTGTGCTAAAGTAATTATATAAATGGAAGGCTGGGCAGAATTCGTATTTAATTTTTGAATCACTTTTTCTTTTTTGTGTTTCAGCTCCTCACTGAAATATAAATCACAGTAAAATGCCATCTGCATAATTTTCACCGCCTGGTTTTAATTATAATAATAAGCATCCAATATCTGTTTTGCAATGGGCACAGCTTTTGCTCCCGCATCCCCGTCATAACCTTCGATAATCACACTGATGACCAGCTCCGGGTTATCCACATTTGTAAACCCCATAAACCAGGAGTGGGTCTTCTCACCGTCCACCATACTGTACTCTGCTGTTCCGGTTTTTCCGGCAGCAGTGTATGACTGACCACTCAACAGGGATGCAGTCCCTTCGTCTACAACGGCGCGCATATAGTCCTTGAGCTGTGCAGCCTCAGCAGATGTCATAAGCTTTTTGTAACTCTTCGGTACATTCTTCCGGATTTCTGCGCCGGTATAATTTGTTACCTTTTCAACAAGGTAGGGCTCCATAAGTGTACCGCCATTGGCTATGGCCGAAGTGATCAGTGCCATATGGTACGGGCTGACTAATGTTTCTCCTTGTCCCATGGCCGTCATCATCATATCTGCACTGCTGGATTTCTCCGTGATTTTAAAAGAGCTTTTCGATGTGTCCAGCACAGCGGGAAGCTCCTTATTAAACAAAAGTTCCTCAGCCGTATTGCGGTAGGATGTTTTATTTAAAGTGAGGCCGATATTTGCAAATGAAGAATTGCAGGAATTGGCCATGGAACTCCTCAAGTCCTCCAGACCGTGGACGGTATTGTCAAAACAGTGTATCGTAGTTCCCTCGGCAGTAATCTCCCCCACACAGTCGTAACTGTAGTTTTGATAATCACTGTGCTCCCGCATGTATTCCAGGGCTGTCACTACTTTAAAGGTGGAGCCAGGCGCATACTGCCCCTGGGAGGCCCTGTTCAAAAGAGGACTATTATCTTCGTCTGTATTTAAGGCATCCCAGTTGACTGCAACACTGTTAGGATCATAGGAAGGCCCGGAAACCATAGCCAAAATCTTGCCTGTACCTGGCTCCATCACTACTACAGCCCCTTTGTTGCTGCCAAGTGCATCGTATGCCGCCTGCTGCAGGTCTGCATCCAGGGTTGTAACGACTGTGTCTCCCATGTTTTTTTCATCTTTAAATTCATTCATCATCTTCTGTAAAAAGAAAGCGTTGGATGTGAGCAGCTCAGAGTTTTCCACAGATTCCAGCCCGCTTTTTCCGACAGCGGGGTCACTGAAGCCAACCACGTGTGCAAATGCTGCCCCGTAAGGATAAGAACGCACCTCTGTCCCGTCATCCCCCACATCTGTCATGGCAAGGGCATTTCCGTTTCTGTCGGCAATACTTCCCCGGATAATTCTGTCAGCAAAAGCATCCTGACGTTTGTTATAAGGACTACTTACAACAGTTTTTGCACGTGCAATATTAAAATATACGATATAACTCATCAGTGCAAGGAACAAGACAACGAAAAAGTAAGTTACTCTAGCGAACTCTTTGTTTCGGAACTTCTTCGAAGGCTGCTTTCTCCCTCCGGCGCTGTTTTTTCCGGGGCGCCGTCTCTGGTTGTCTACCTCTTCGTAATTCTCTTCTCTTCTCAATATTTTCTTCCTCGTCTTCTCTTAAAATATACAGACCCTGTATAATTCCAAACATAATCATGGTGCTTAACATGGAACTCCCCCCATAGCTGACCAGCGGAAGCGTAACTCCAGTGGAGGGGATAAACTTTGTGACACCGCCGATTGTCAGGAACACCTGGAAAATATAACAGGTTCCAAGACCAAGAGCAATCAGTTTATAGAACCGGTTGCGGATTGCCATAGCAATATTCAAAAACATTACATAGCAGCTGACACATACCAGAATGAGGCACAATGCAAAAATCAACCCCATCTCTTCTGAAATTGCAGAAAATATGAAATCTTCCGCTGCAACAGGAATGCTGTCGGGAAGTCCCTGGTACAGTCCCATCCCGAACCAGCTCCCCGTTCCAATTGCAAAAAGTGACTGTGCTACCTGATATCCGCCCTCACTGTAAGAAGCAAAAGGATCCTTCCATGCCATAACCCGAACCTGGATATGATAAAACAGGTGAAAGGCCAAAACAGCCGCGGCACTGCCGGCACCGATTCCCGCCAGAGCATAGAGGGGCTGACTTGTGGCCACATAAAGCATCACCAGGTATACCACAAACATAATAAGAGCGGCACCCAGATCGGTGGAAAGCACCAGAATCAGTACATGCATAGCCGCAACAGCCGTAGTCACTACGACATTTTTAAATTCTGTAGACTGATTCAGACTTGCCGCCACATAAAATACAAATAATATTTTCACAAATTCCGAAGGCTGAATCCCGAATCCGCCTATAGTAAATCCCAGCTTTGCACCATCCGAGAGCTGCCCCAGAACGGCAACCGCTCCCAGTGCCAGAATTCCTATCCCTGCGTAAATATAAGCCCAGTCTTTCAGAAATTGAAGTTTTCGTATCAGTACAGGGACAATGAGTCCGATCACAAGCCCCAGCGCTGCAAATATAAACTGCTTCACCGCTTTTGCGTAGGAAAGCCTTGTAATCATAATAAAACCGATACTCAGCAGCATACACATATTATTAACAACCAGCCGGGATGCTTTTGGATAAAAAATCCGGTATAATACGAGTACCGCAATCAGGAGCAGAACTTGAGCGCCATAAAAGTACAGGAGCTCCTGCTTTTTTGTCTGCAGATACATTACCCCATACGCGGTAAACTGCATTAGAAACATCAGCACGTTCTGGCGTATTAGTATTCCTTTTTTATCTTCCTCATACACCTTTGCAAATACGGAAAAGCATGAAAACGTATAGATCGACATCAATAAAATGATGACATATTTTGATAGCTCTACTATTATATTAACCATTGTTTCACCTGCTTTTAGTTTACTCCACGTTTAAAATGTCCTCTGGTAACTTCAACAACGGGCACATCAGCGGGCAGACCGCTGCAGTAAATGTCCCCATACATTTTCAAAATATCTTCAGCAGACCTTTCATCCTCCACAGTAAACTGAATTCTAAGTCCTGCAGGAGCCAGATTCAGGATATCCTCCTTCTGCTCCAGAAGAAATAAAGGTGCTGTATTGTATATTACATTATAACAGAACCCGCAATAATTTCTAACCGGAAATTCTTTTTGATATCTGTCCTTTAGCATCAGGATTCCCGGCTTTTTGCTACATTCCCCTGCCGCATTCTCAACACACTGTGCAGACACCATCACCGGCAGCCTTCCGTAGACAATCAGTTCTGCCCGGAATATCCCAAGTATTCCCAGTTCACCTCTGTTCAATTCCACAGGTGCGGTAAATGAATAAACACCCTGTGAGTTCCAGAATTGCTTTGCCCAGTGGTTAAATACATATAGATTATGGTCCAATATGATCTTCTTGTCAAATCCCTGACGCATTAAAAAATGAAAACTTTCGTAATTACGTATTAGGAACCCGTCAAATTCCATCTCCATCAGAGCCGAATATCCGGCGGAAAAAAGTGAGATTGTCTCCTGGCGGTAAATATGAGGCATAGCAAAGAAAACTTCTATTCCCTTTTCCGAAGCTTCCCGGCATATTTCCTTACATTCCGAGTTTCCATAAGGGATACTATATAAACAGGACTCCAGATAAATTCGTTTCACCTCGGGGCAGGCAAGAGCCGCCTGCACCTGTCCTTTTGTTTCTGCCAGAACAGACAGATACATTCCCAATCCGTCAGAAACTTTGTGTTCAGTCACCTGAGTTTCACAGGCATTTTGCTTTGATATGTCTGGCTGTCCGATTTTTCTTCTGTGGTAAATCCCACAGATTTTGGCTGTCAGTTGTTCCAACACCTGGCGCCTAAGTTCGTTAAGACGCTGCATGGGCAAAAAAACATTCTCCTCTATAGCAATATCCAGTGTTTCAAATATAAACTCCGTGTTTCCTGTCTTCATCAGCTGCTTTCTGACCTGGACCTGATCCAGGGGATGCTTTTTAGCTTCTTCTGTCTTTTCTTTTGTCCGGACAGTTACTGAGAGATTCCCAAGCCCAGCGGTCAGAACGGCCGGTTCACCTGGGGCAGTCCAAAAGCTCCCCCATATGGGTTCCTGTACAGTTCCTGTTTCATAGGTTCTGTTCACCTGCTCAAGAAGTTCTGGCCTGCGGATACGGTGCAGAATTGTCTCTTTTCGATATTGTTCTCCCCTAGGCACAAGAATTTGTACAGTATCACCCTTTGAGATTGCTTTTCCAAAGGTATAATTTCCCTTTACACTTGCGTTGTTCTCTTCACAGGACAAATCCAGCACATCACCCTTGTAAATGTCTGTGAGCGTTTTACCTGTTATCTCCCGTCCTTTTTGTGAACTCACCCTCATGGCAGGAACACCTGAATGCCCCGGCCGTTTCAGAGAAAGCATATCCCGGCCGTTATGCTGCCTATAGTACCCCTGACTGAAACCGCCGCGGTTATAAATATCCATCAGCATTTCCCTGTCACTGTAAGATACTTTAAATCCTTCTCTTCCATTTTCTAAATATAAGTCTGTATATTTTCGGTACATAGAAGTGACGAGTGCCGCATATTCCGGTTTCTTCATGCGTCCTTCAATTTTAAAAGAATCAATGCCTGCCTCTATCAAATCAGGAATCAAATCCAGAGTACATATATCTTTTAGGCTCAAAATATACTCTTTTTTACCATTCACTACATAGGGCAGCCTGCATGGCTGTGCACATTGTCCACGGTTGCCGCTTCTGCCCCCAATCATACTGCTCATCAAGCACTGGCCCGAATAACTGTAGCACAGAGCGCCATGGACGAAGCACTCTATCTCCAGATTTGTATGTTCCGCCATATGACACACCTCATCCAGAGACAATTCTCTTGCCGGGACAACTCTCTTTACCCCCTGCTCCTGCAAAAAAAGAGCTCCCTCTGTATTTGTCACTGTCATTTGTGTGCTTGCATGGACATCCATATCAGGAAAATGTTCCCGCACAAATTTCATTACCCCGATATCCTGTACGATTACTGCATCTAATCCTCGCAAATAGAAAGGCCCCAGGTAATCATAAAGCATATCTGTCTCGCCGTCCTTCAAAAGAGTATTTACCGTCAGATAAAGCTTACGACCGTGGAGATGCGCGTAATCAATGGCTGCAAGCAACTCTTCTTCTGCGAAATTGTCTGCAAAGGCTCTGGCGCCAAAGCGTGTACCACCTGCATAAACCGCATCTGCCCCCGCCAGGACAGCTGCCCTGAAACTAGGATAAGAACCGGCCGGCGCCAGTATTTCAATTTTTCTTTTTAATGTATTTTCAGCCAATTCTGCTCCTTTCCCTGTTCTTCATACATGGTAACAGTTCCGTTACAATGTATGTTGCGTTACCTTAAAATAAGCTGTCTGCAGACAGCTTATTTTTTATTTTCTACGATTTTTCATCTCTGTTTCCAACTTCACAATCTGCATCTGCAAATCATTATTTTCTTCCTTCATCTTTGCCAGCTCTTTTTCCGCATTCTCAAGTTTTATCTGAACAGATATCAGCTCATGCTTTAAATCGTACATCTCTTTATCTTTCAGCTCTATGTCACTCTCCAGGGAATCCCCCTGCTTCTTCGCCTTAAAGTAGTCATCTGCGATATTCAGCGCAAGAAGTACATTGCGGGTATCAGAGCTTTGCTTTCGGTACCCTTCACTGTTTGCACATTCCGTGATCTTATGGTTCAGATAGGAGGAAACCTTCTGAAGATACTCTTCGCCTTCAAAGCCACTTAATGTGTAAACCTTTCCCCCAATCAGAACTTCTGTAAAATGTTTTGCTGAACTCATAGCATCCTCCTCGCGTTTCTTACCTGCTATTATAAACTATATAAAAGGAAAAACCAACCATTTTTTCAAGATTTAGCACTCCGAAAAGGGAATTCCCAGGTGGCCGTAAGCCAGCTGGGTGACAACCCGCCCCCGGGGGGTTCTTTGGATAAATCCGGTTTTCAGCAAATAGGGCTCATAAACATCCTCAAGCGTGCCTGCATCCTCTGAAATGGTTGCTGCAAGCGTATCCAGTCCTACAGGTCCTCCCTGAAATTTCTCAATCATTGTAAACAAAATATTCCGGTCAATGCGGTCCAGTCCGTATTTATCCACATCGAGCATATCCAGAGCATAGTGGGCGACTGATTCGGTGATAACTCCGTCATACTTCACCTGTGCAAAGTCGCGGACTCTTTTCAAGAGACGGTTGGCGAGCCGGGGGGTTCCTCTTGAACGTTTTGCCAGCTCCACGGCACCCTTCTCATCAATCTCTACATCCAGCTTTTGTGCCGATCTCAGTATGATGGTTTCTAATTCCTTCTCTGTATAGAAATCCAAGTGATTGACTACGCCGAATCTGTCCCGCAGAGGGGCGGTCAGCATTCCGGCTCTGGTCGTGGCCCCTACCAGTGTAAATTTGGGCAGATCCAGACGGATAGACCGGGCAGCTGAACCCTTGCCAATCATAATGTCAATGGCATAGTCCTCCATTGCCGGGTATAAGACCTCTTCTACCTGTCGGTTCAGCCGATGTATCTCGTCCACAAAAAGAAGGTCATTTTCCTGTAAATTATTGAGAATTGCAGCGATTTCCCCCGGCTTTTCGATGGCAGGGCCGGAGGTAATTTTAATGTTCACTCCCATTTCATTGGCTATGATACCTGCAAGGGTAGTCTTTCCCAGACCGGGAGGCCCGTAGAGCAGTACATGATCCAGAGCCTCTTTTCTCTCTCTTGCAGCCTTAATATAGATATTCAGAGTCTCCTTCACTTTCTCCTGCCCGATATAGTCCTTCAGAAACTGAGGGCGCAGGCTGCTCTCTATTTTAATGTCCTCTTCCAGATTTTCCGTTGTTATGATTCGTTTTCCCATATACCGTTTCCTTTATAACTTCTTTAAAGCTGCCTTCAGGAGTTCCTCTGTTGTTGGATTCTCCAGCGTTACTCCATTAACTGCGCGAAGACTTTCTGTATTTCCATACCCCAGTGCTACCAGAGCCTGTACAGCTTCCGCCTGTACACCACCCTGACCAGTCCCTGAAATAGCAGAGGAATCCGGAATATCTCCCATGCGGAGGTCTTCTATTTTAAATTTATCTTTCAGCTCAATGATGAGCTTCTCTGCTGTTTTCTTACCTATTCCTGGTGCGGCTGAGATTGCCTTGACATCTCCCGACATAACTGCCATGCGCAGGGAGTCCGGCGAAAGCTGAGAAAGTATGTTTAACCCGCCCTTTGGTCCTATTCCGCTGACTCCGATAAGAAGACGGAATACCTCCAGATCATCCCGGGTCAGAAAGCCAAACAGCTGCATGGCATCCTCCCGGACATTCAAATATGTATGAATCTTTACCTGGCTTCCGGGAGCTGGAAGAAGTCCCATGGCCTGAGCCGGCATGTAAATGCCATATCCCACACCGCCAACATCTACGATTATCTGTTCCGGTTCCACTGCGGCCAGCTCGCCGCAAACATATGAAATCATAAAACGCCCCTTTTCTATAGCTTCTAGCCATTATCATAGCACAGAGACTTTTAGAATGCAATCACATGTTCGATTGTAATTTTGGCGGAAATTGTATATAATAATCCAGTTGCTGAAACATAAAACGGCCCTTTTATGACTGTTAAGCCAGCCATGCCGTAGAAGAGGAGGAATATATGAAACGTATTCTGATATGGTTTCTTACGATAATTATAATGTTTACTGCTTCCGGATGTACCGGGCCGTCTTCCGAAGAGTCCATCAAAACAACCGGTATGTATTTTGACACAGTGATATCGATAGAAGTATGGGGAAGTACGGATACGTCTATCCTCGCCCACTGCAAAGATTTATGCGCCGAATATGAACAGCTTTTAAGCAGAACCATTGATACCAGTGATATCTCCAGAATCAATTCTGCAAATGGAGCACCTGTGGAAGTGGATGCCAGAACAGCAGAGGTAATTGGGAAAGGATTATATTACAGCCGTCTGTCAAAAGGCGCTTTTGACATCACCATAGCCCCTTTAAGTGAACTGTGGGACATTGATGATAGGCCCGGAAATATTCCGGGCCCGGCAGCTATTGAGGAAGCAAAAAGCCATGTAAATTATAAGAATGTCCTCCTGGAGGGCAATACGGTGACACTGAAAGATCCGAAGGCCGGCATCGATTTAGGAGCCATTGCAAAAGGATTTATTGCAGATAAGCTAAAAGACTACCTGACAAGCCGGGAAATCGAGCACGCCTTGATTAATCTGGGCGGAAATATTGTGGCTGTCGGTGATAAGATGAATGGAGAAGATTTTCATATTGGCATACAAAAACCCTTTGATGAGCAAAATTCTGCTATAACCAGTGTAGATATCAAAGATAAGTCGGTGGTTTCCTCCGGAGTATATGAACGGTATTTTAAAAAGGATGGTAAGGTTTACCATCACATTTTAAATCCGTTTACCGGATATCCTTATGATAACCATTTACTGCAGGTCACAATCATCTCCGATCATTCCGTGGACGGTGACGGGCTGAGCACCACCTGTTTCGCACTGGGGCTGAATAAAGGCGGTGCCCTGATAGAAGATCTCGATGGAATCAAAGCCATATTCGTGACAGATGACTACAACCTGCATTATGCCGGATATTGATATTAAAATTTACTTACGAAACCATGGCCTCCCCTGCCACCATTCTCGGTGTAATGATTTTCCTTGGGCATTTCTCAGCACAGACACCGCAATGCACGCATTTTTCCGGATCAATGTGGGCGAGGTTATCTGTAACCGTCACAGCTTTTACTTCACAGTTTTTCTCGCAGATACGGCATCCTATACAGCCGACCTGGCATACATCTCTTACTGTTCTCCCGTTGTCATGTGAGTTGCATTGAACAAGATACTCCTGATCATAGGGAGCCATCTCTATCAGCTGCTTCGGACATGCTGCCACGCATTTTTTACAGGCCCTGCATTTTTCCTTGTCTACGACTGCAATGCCCTCTTTAACATGTATTGCATCAAATGGACAGGCCTTTACACAGGTTCCAAAACCAAGGCAGCCATAGCTGCAGCCTTTCGGTCCGCCGTCCTGCATCATGCTTGCCATGATGCAGTCTTTCACTCCAAAATATTCATATTGCTCTTTTGCCTGTTCACAAGTTCCGCCGCATTTTACGAATGCCACCTGGCGATCTTGTTCTCCTGCAGATACCCCCATAATTGCACCGACTTTCTCTGCAACAGGAGCCCCGCCTACGGGACATGCTCCAACCTCCGCCTCACCTGCCACTATAGCGGCAGCAAGACCAGAACATCCGGGATATCCGCACGCTCCGCAGTTATTTCCGGGCAGAGCCTCCAATACGGCCTCTTCTCTCTCGTCTACCGCTATGGCAAATTTCTTGCCCGATATCCCGAGGAAAACACCGATGAATAACCCGGTACCGCCGACAATAGCTGCGGCAATTATAATCCCTGTTATACTCATCTTTTATACCCTCCTAAATTAATCCCGCGAATCCAAAGAAAGCAATTGCCATCAGCCCGGCTGTCACCAGGACAATTGGGGTTCCCTGAAAGGATTCTGTAATGTCATTGTGTTCAATCTTCTCACGTATACCTGCCATCAGCACAATTGCAACCAAAAATCCGGTGGAGGTTGCAAGCCCGTTTATGACACCTTCTAAGATGTTATAGGATTTCTGAACATTTACCAGAGCAACACCAAGTACCGCACAGTTTGTGGTAATCAAAGGAAGATATACCCCAAGTGCATTATAAAGCGGAGGCATTGCCTTTTTTAAAAACATCTCTACAAACTGTACCAGAGCAGCTATGACGAGGATAAATACAATTGTCTGCAAATATTCAAAATGCACCGGAACAAGAATGAATTTATAAATCAGGCTTGTTACAAAGGATGCAATTGTAATAACAAAAATAACAGCACTGCCCATTCCTGCCGCAGTTTTTACATCCTTGGAAACGCCGAGGAAAGGACAGATTCCAAGGAACTGGCTGAGCACAACATTATTCACAAATGCCGCACCGACTGCAAGTAATATTAACTCTTTCATCTCATTTCCCCCTAATCATTCTCTTTTTTCTCTGTTTTAGACTCTACAGGGAAGATTCCCCCTGCACAGCTTCCTGCTCTGCCACATCCTGCACATCCTTCACAGCCCTCAGCGGGTTCCGGTATAGGCTCGCCTTTTTTCAGGGCTATATGCCTCTTCACTTTATTCTGCAAAGCAACCAGCATAGAGAGAACCAAAAATGCTCCCGGCGCCAGAATAAAAATAGTGATTGGCTCATAGGAATCCGGAAGAATCTGTGTGCCGAAAACCTTCCCTGCGCCCAAAATTTCCCGGACTATACCAATTGCCGTCAGTCCAACAGTAAAGCCAAGCCCCATTCCAAGGCCGTCAAATAAAGAAGGAATCACGGGGTTCTTGGAAGCATAGCTTTCTGCTCTTCCCAAAATAATACAGTTTACCACGATCAGAGGAATATAAATTCCCAGTGCATTATACAGGCTCGGGACGAAGCCCTCCAATAAAAACTGTACAATTGTTACAAAGGATGCAACTACCACGATGAACGCCGGCATCCTCACAGAATCAGGTATAATTTTCCGCAAGGCGGAAATCATGACATTGGAAAGCACAAGTACAACTGTAGTAGAAAGTCCCATTCCGATGCCGTTGATTGCGGAAGTCGTGACTGCCAGTGTAGGACACATGCCCAGCATCAGTACAAAGGTAGGATTTTCTTTGACCAGACCATTAAACAGTCTTTCTGCTGACTTACTCATTGACACTACCTCCTAACGTATTTTGAAAATAAATCAGTGCCGAATCCACTGCATTCGTTACTGCATTCGTTGTGATGGTCGCTCCACTGATTGCATCAATTTTATCATCACCTTTTTCATTATTCTTTGTATAGGAGAATGATTCTACCTGCTTATCCTTAAACTGATCTCTAAAATCCGCCTCTGAAGCTTTCATGCCAAGACCGGCCGTCTCACTGATGTCGAGGATTTCCACGCCTTTTACGGTTCCGTCTGCCAGGATTCCTACAGACAATATGATATCACCGCCGTATCCTTCATGGGAAACTACGGTAATGACACAGCCTATGTCATTTCCGCCTTCGTCTTTTCCAATAACGGTTGCTGTAACATCATCATCGCTGTAACCTGCACTTTTGAGAATTTGGGCAGCACCACTCTCATCAAAATCATCATAGGATTCAAAAGAAACAGCATCCGGAAGTGCATCTTTATATGCTTCCTGTCTAGCCTTTTCCTGGGCAGTGGCAATGGGAGCTTTTGTAACTTCATAAACCAGTCCGAGGAGAATGCCGGAAATCAATGTAATAGCTGTAAGTATCAACGTATTTTTTACAATTTTATTCATTACTTTTCTCCTCCTTTGCCAAATGGTTTTGGAAGAGTGATCTTTTCAATCAGCGGAACCAAAAGGTTACTGATAATAATTGCATAGGATACCCCTTCCGCAGAGCCGCCAAATATTCTAAAAAGCCCTGTCAGCAGCCCTATACAGATCCCATAGAGAATCTGGCCCCTCGGAGTGATGGGAGAAGTCACATAATCTGTAGCCATAAACCATGCGCCTAGCATGAGGCCACCGCCGCAGAGCTGTGCGGTGATATACTGTGCGTCAAAACCGTGACCGCCGAAAATAATAATAAAAATAACGAATGTTACAATGTATGTGCCGGGGATCCGCAGATCAATAACACCCAGCAAAAGTAGGAACATGGCACCAATCATAATTGCAAGAACAGAAGTTTCCCCGATTGTACCTCTGGTATTTCCAAGCAGCATATCCATAGTATTTACTGCTTCTCCTGCTTTTAGGTTGGCAAGCGGAGTTGGACCTGTCACGCCGTCGTATACAAAATATGTCATACGTCCTGCGAAAGAAATAAGAAGGAAACACCTGGCCGCCAGGGCAGGGTTCATAAAATTCTGTCCCAGTCCTCCAAACAGCTGCTTTACAATAATAATTGCAAATGCAGAGCCTAAAGCACCCATCCAAAGAGGAAGGGTAGGCGGAAGATTCAGTGCAAGAAGAAGACCTGTGACAGCCGCACTGAAATCCCCTATCGTAATCGGTTTATGCATCAGTTTCTCATATATATACTCAGATAATACTGCCGTTGCTGTCGTAACTACAATGAGCAGCCATGCATTCTCATGCCTGAAATTATAAATACCAAAGATTGTGGCCGGCAGTAATGCAATCAGAACCATCAGCATAATATTGCTGCTGGTTGCCTTATCCCGTATATGTGGTGAGGATGATATGTTATAATTCTCGTTCAATTTTAGTTCACCTCTCTGTTATTTTTTCTTTTTGTTAGCAATTGCAATCTTGCGCATAGAACCGATAGACTGCTTCAGTGGTAATTTTGCCGGACAGACATAGCTGCAGCAGCCACACTCCACACATTCCATTCCATACTGTGCGACAAAAGTCTCTTCATCATGTCTGTCGGCATACTTTGCCAGTCTGGATGGAACAAGCCGGCAGGGGCATATTTCTACACAGCGGCCACAGTTAATACACTGCGTTGATTTTCTTTTTGACACCTCATCCTCGGAAAATGCCAGAATAGAAGAAGACGTTTTTGTCACAGGAGTGTTAAGTGTCACCATTGCAAACCCCATCATAGGGCCGCCTGATACCACCTTCTTAGGTCCCGTTTTAAATCCGCCTGCCGCATCCACCAGTTCTTGATGATTTGTTCCTAAAAGCACTTTAAAATTACCCGGGCTCTGTATATCATCTCCACTGACGGTAACAACACGTTCCGTCAAAGGCCTGCCTTCCATTACCGCATAATGAATTCCAATCAGCGTCTCCACATTATCTACAACACATCCTGCATCCGCCGGAAGCATGGCGGAATGAATCGCACGTTTTGTGAGAGCATAAATCAATTGGCGTTCTGCTCCCTGGGGGTACTTCGTCTGAAGCACCTTCACTTCCATACGGGGCTCGTCCTTAACGGCCTCCTGCAATTTTTCGATACACTCTTTTTTATTATCCTCTATCCCAAAAATTCCCTTTGCATTATCAAACAGCGAGAGAACTACTCTCATTCCACTTACAAGCTCCTCTGTATTCTCGAGCATTCTGCGGTAATCTGCTGTAATATAAGGTTCACATTCTGCACAGTTCGCTATCACATAATCTATTTTCTCAGGTTCCTTTGGGGAAAGCTTTACTCTTGTGGGAAAACCTGCACCGCCCATGCCAACAATCCCTGCTTCTGAAATCATGTTCAGAATTTCTTCTTTTGTAAGTTCCTCCAATGATTTTACAGGAGCATATTCAGTTTCCTCATACTGTCCATCATTCTCAACTACAATACAATCCACCTTATTTCCCGTAGGGCCTAAGTGAACTTCCAATCCTTTGACATTCCCTGACACAGAAGAATATACCGGTGCCGATACAAAACCTCCCGCTTCTGCAATCTTCTGCCCCCTTAAAACATGATCTCCCTTTTTGACAATGGGGTTTGCCGGTGCCCCTATATGCTGTGAAAGTGGATACAGTAAATCACCTCTTGGCAGTAATTCAGTAATTGCCTGGTTTTTGGATAAATCTTTTCCGTCTTTTGGATGGATTCCACCTTTAAAAGTTAAAAATCCCATTCTCTGCTACCTTCCTTCCTTACTTTTCCCATTATAATTATTGTACAATGAATTCTCTGTAAATACCAGTAAAATCGGGCATTTTATTGTACATAAAAAAATACATACTGCTATTTTTTTAACAATTAATGCTGCTAAATTGCGTACATGGAGATTAGTCCACATGAAATTCATGTGTGACACAAATTTCACATTTAGACATAAAAAAAGAGACCTTCCAGCCTCTGTTTTTTATGAATTTTATTCTTCTGTGTAAGCAGCATTCTGGTTTTCTGACTCCAAAGCTTTCATACTCAGACTGATTTTCTTATCTGCTTCATTCAAATCTACGATTTTGGCTGTAATCTCCTGGCCGACAGAAAGTACATCTGATGGTTTATCGACATGTGCCCTTGAAATCTGAGATACATGAAGAAGCGCATCCACTCCTGGTGCAAGTTCAACAAATGCCCCAAAGTCTGTCATACGCGCAACCTTGCCTGTGATGATGGTTCCGGCTGCAAAATCTTCTGAGGCGTGTGCCCATGGATTTGTCTCCGGGAACTTCAGGCTGAGTGCAACCTTTGTATCATTGATATCCTTTACAAGCACTGTTAAAGTATCACCTACCTGGAATACCTTCTTCGGATTCTCTACTCTTCCCCAGGACATCTCAGAAATATGCAGCAATCCATCTACCCCGCCAAGGTCTATAAAAGCACCAAAGTCCGTTACATTCTTAACAGTCCCCTCAATTCTATCGCCGACTTTCAGTCTCGCGAACAGCTCTTTCTGCTTCTCGGCTCTCTCTGCAACGAGCAGCTGCCTTCTGTCACCGATCACACGGTTCCTCCTGGGATTGAATTCACTGATTACAAACTCAATCTCCTGACCTTCATATTTACTCAAATCTTTCTCATAGGAATCAGATACGAGACTTGCAGGAATAAATACGCGTGCCTCGTCCACTGTTGCACACAGACCGCCGCCAAGAATCTGAGTAACCGTAGCCTTCAATACTTCTTTATTCTCAAAGGCTTCTCTCAGTCTCTCATTGCCCTTCTCTGCAGCAAGTCTCTTGTAAGTTAATAATACCTGACCTTCGCCGTCATTTACTTTTAAGACCTTAACTGTCATCGAATCTCCAACCGAAACAACAGTTGTCAAATCAATTGACTGGTCATTAGAATATTCGTTCTTTGTAATAATACCATCTGCTTTATATCCGATATTCAGGATAATCTCATCCGGTTTTACATCAATGACTGTACCCTCAACTACCTCTCCGTTATGAATTGTTTTAAATGACTCGTCTAACATCTGTTCAAAAGATAATTCTGACATTATTTTGAACCTCCTCAATTATATTGTTGGGCGTGGATGCCCCCGCTGTAATACCTACTGTTTCCACTGACCCTAATTGATTCAAATCCAAATCGTCAAGTGTCTGTATATAGTACGTATCTTTACATGCTTTCTGGCATATTTCAAATAACTTCTGGGTGTTGGAACTATGTTTGTCGCCAATCACTATCATAGCATCCACCTCTTCTGCGATACTCTGAGCCTCAGCCTGACGCTCCTTTGTTGCACTGCAGATAGTATTTAAAACACTTACATCATAACCCTTTTTTAAAATAATTTCAACTATATCTTGAAATTTATTGTAATTAAATGTCGTCTGAGCAACAATACAGACTTTCTTTCCAGGCCCGGGTATAAAATTTTCTGCCTCCTGCGCATTTTGAATCACTGTTGCATATTCTCCGGCCCAGCCTCTGATGCCCTCCACCTCCGGATGCTCCGGATTGCCTATGATTACGATATGTCTGCCCTTTTGGCTTTCCTCTTTCACAATACTATGTATCTTTTTAACGAAGGGGCAAGTGGCATCCACTACTGTCAATCCTCTTTTATTCAGTTTTTCGCAGATGGCCTCGGACACTCCGTGGGAACGGATAATAACGATTCCCTCAGTCAACTCTTCCAGTTCCTCCGGATTTTTCAATACACTGACGCCCCTTTTCTCCATATCTTTGATTACTTCTTCATTATGGATAATCGGACCATATGTGTAAATTGGAGTATGGCCGTCCTTCTCTTTTTCAAGCTGCTTATAAACTGCATCTACGGCGCGTTTTACACCGAAACAAAAGCCTGCTGTTTTTGCCAGTTTTATTTCCATATCTCTTTGCCCCTTTTATAAATATACACTATCTATTGATGTTATTCCCGCGGGCAACGAGCCAAGCGGAAATGCTTGCATTTCCATTTGGCGGCTGCCGCGAGGGTCAAATACCCCGCAGCTTGCTGCGCTGCAAGTTTGATGCCCCGTCAGCTTGCTGCGGGGTATTTGACTTGCAATATTTTAGAATTTCAGACACAACTTCTTCTATTGTCATATGGGAACTGTCAATTAAAACTGCATCTTCAGCCTTCCTTAGAGGGGCCGTTTCCCGGTTCATATCCCTGGCATCACGCTCTTCAATATCTTTCTCAATTTTATCATAATCGCATGGCAGTCCTTTTCTTACCAGCTCTTCATACCGTCTTTTTGCTCTCGTTGCCGTATCGGCTGTCAGATATATTTTTACATCCGCGTGAGGGAGAATATTGGTTCCAATATCGCGGCCATCCATGACCACATCTTCGTTTTCTGCAAGATTTTGCTGGAGCTTTAAAAGCTTTTTTCTCACTTCTGGAATAGCGGAACTGAAAGATGCCATATTCCCAACTATTTCCTCCCGAAGCCGTGATGTTACATTCTCACTGCCTGCATAGACCTGCTGGACTCCATTCTCATAACGTATGCTTACTTGTGCCTTTTCAGATGCTGCAATGATTTTCTCCTTTTCGCCGGGACTAATGCCTGCATCAAGAAAGCAGACTGCCATCGCCCGGTATAGGGCCCCCGTGTCAACATAAATGTATCCCTTTTCTTTTGCCACCAATTTGGCTATTGTACTTTTTCCCGCACCCGCAGGACCATCAATTGCAACATTATATCCCATAACCCTTCTTTATATTTCCTTTCTCTTCTATATTGTTAGCGCATTACCTGCCAGATATGCCGTGGACCAGGCAATCTGTAGATTAAATCCGCCTGTCAGTGCATCCAGATCCAGTACCTCTCCGATGAAATATAGTCCTCTTACAAGTTTTGATTCCATTGTTCCCGGGTCGATCTGCTTTACATTCACACCGCCCTTCGTAATGATAGCCTCCTTATAATCCCGCAGTCCGGACAGTGTCATTTCCAGATTCTTTATCAGGTGCACAAACGCAAGTCTTTCCTCCCTGCTTATTTCATTGACTTTTTTATCAGGATTTATTCCACATAATTTAAGCATAATAGGTTTTAATTTTGCAGGGAACAGGCCAGCAACCGCATTCTTAAACTGCTTGTTCATTTCTTCTTTAAACCCCCTTAAAATCCGCTGGTCCAACTGTTCTAAAGATAATGCCGGCTTCAGATCAATGACAAGCTTTAGAGTTTTTTTACTTAATACCGGCCCCACCAGACTGCTGGCACTTAAAGCAACCGGGCCGCTCACTCCATAATGGGTAAAAAGCATCTCTCCAAATTCTTCATAAATCTTTTCCTTTTCGTCGTAAATCGACACGTTCACATTCCGAAGAGAAAGACCCTGAAGCTCTCTGACATAAGGTTCTTTTACTTCCATAGGAACAAGGGAAGGGAAAAGTTCTGTCACAGAATGTCCTGTCTGCCTGGCAAAATGGTATCCATCCCCGGTACAACCTGTAGACGGGTAAGAAATTCCTCCGGCGGCGATAATACAGGCATCTGCTGATACTCTTTTTCCGTCCGGCAAAACGATACTATGAAACCTGCCTGCCTCAGTATATATAGCCTTTACTTCGCTGTGCAGATGAATATTCACATGGAGACGCTTTAATTCCTGCACCAAAGCCCCTATCACATCAGAAGAGTGATTGGAGAGGGGAAATACCCTCTCTCCTCTCTCAACCTTTGTTTTAATGCCAAGCTCTTCAAAAAATTGAATCACCTGTTCGTTGGAAAAGCTGTAAAACCCGCTATATAAAAACTTGGGATTACTGACAACCGAAGCAAAGAGAGTGTCCATATCTGCGGCATTGGTAATATTGCACCGGCCCTTTCCTGTAATGAAAAGTTTCTTTCCCAATTTTTCATTCTTTTCATATATATGGACTTTATGCCCGTTCCTGGCTGCGAAAATCCCTGCCATCATCCCCGCTGCACCGCCGCCTATGATAAATACTCTACTCATCTTCTTTTCCTTTCCTGTCTGTGGTTACAGGCAGGGGACTGTTCACGTGATTCAATTCATCTCCGCTGTATACCTGGTATTCGTCCCAGAGTTTTTCCAGAGTCTCCAGGGTGGAGACCACTTCGCCCTGTTTTTTCATGCAGAGAGCCACTATCAGGGCATTGATCACACTTAAAGGAGCAACCAAGGAATCCACAATAGAAGCCATATCACTTCTTGCAATCAGGTTACAGGAAGAGTATAGATTCATAGGGGAATGTACGCTGTCAGTCAGTGTAATTACCTTTGCTTTCCGGTTGCTGGCAAACTCCAAGGCTTTTAAGGTCCGCATGGAATATCTCGGAAAACTGATTCCGATAATCACATCCTTTTCATTAATGCGTATCAGCTGTTCAAAAATCTCACTGGAACTGTTGGTGTTCACTGCAGTCACATCCTCACAGACCAAATTCAGGTAGAATGTAAGGAATGAGGCTAAAGGAGCGCAGCTTCGTATACCAATCACATAAATCTTCCTGGCGCCTAAAATTGTATCAATTGCAAGTTCAAATGCCTTCTGGTCAACTGTCGTAAGAGTCATCTTGATTTTTTCTATATCAGATTGCAATACGTTGTTAAGAATCTCGGATTGGCTGATTCTCCCGTAAGTCACTTCCATTCTTTGGATAGAATTTAAGCGGTTGCGCACAAGCTCCTCCAGGGCCTGCTGAAATCCCGGGTATCCCTTGTATCCAAGCTGTGTAGCAAAGCGTACTACTGTGGATTCACTAACTCCCACAATTTCTCCCAGCTTTGCGGCTGTTAAAAATACTGCCTTATCATAATTCTCACAGACGTAATTTGCAAGACGTTTCTGCCCTTTGCTGAGATTGTTATATTTAGCTTCAATCCTAATCAGAAGTTCATTGGTTGTGCTTTCATTTGCATTTAAGTTATTTTCATTCACAGTAGTACCTCTCTTATGCTGCTTTACACGCAGCCTTTATATTGCCCTTGTATACTCTTTGAGCCATTCCTGTTCATCTTTAGTCAAATGAGGGCCTATCAGTTCGTAAACCTTTTTGTGATAGTCATTGAGAAGAGTTCTTTCCTTTTCTGTCATCAGTTCCGGAATAATGGCGTCCAGGTCCACAGGCACAAATGTAATAGGCTCAAAATACATAAACTGTCCGTATTCATTCTTTTCTCCTTTGCAGACCAACAGTTCATTCTCAGTGCGTACGCCGTGGGAGCCTTCAATATAGATTCCAGGTTCGTCTGTAATAATCATATTAGCTTCAAAGGGATGAACCTCATTGGGGCGGAACTGCCAGCGGAAACCTGTAGGCGGCTCGTGAATATTTCCAAGGTATCCTACCCCATGCCCGGTTCCATGATTAAAGTTTAAGTTTTGTCTCCAGAAAGGTTCTCTTGCCACATAGTCCAGATTCATGCCGGAGCAGCCGTAGAGGAATCTTACATCTGCAAGATTGAGCATACTGATTGCGACGGATGTGAAATGCTCCTTTTCTATCTGGCTTATCTCTCCGAAAGCAACTGTTCTTGTGATGTCTGTGGAGCCTTCGTAATAATTTGCCCCTGTATCTGTCAGAAACATCCCGCCCTCTTTTAGCTCTACGTCCGTCTCAGGCGAGGAAGTGTAATGGACAATGGCGCCGTGTTCTTTATATGCACAGATTGGCTCAAAACTCGGCCACAGGAAATTTCCCTGTTCTGCACGCAGCTCTTCCAGTTTGTCGGAGGCACTTAGCTCTGTTATTTTCATTTTTCCTACGTTATGTTTCAGCCAGTACATGAACTTCGTGTGTGCAATTCCGTCCTTGATATGAGCTTTTTTGATGTTTGCAGTCTCAACGTCGTTCTTGACTGCTTTCATGATAATTGTAGGATTTTCCTGTTTCACCGTTCTTACAACATCAGGAATATTATTGTAAAGTGCATAATTTAGACGTCTGGGATCAATCAGCATCACATCCCCTGCGCCAAATGCTTTTACAGCTTCATAAATATCATTATATGGATGTATGCAGACATGATTCTTTTTAAATTCTGCCTTGATTGCATCACTAAATTTCCTTTCATCTGCATAGAGCTCCACAGAATCCATTTTTACAATGGCATAGGAAAGAAGCAGCGGGAAATATTCTACATCATCTCCGCGCACATTTAAGAGCCAACCGATATCATCCAGGCTTGTGATAACATGTAAATTTGCACCGGCCTTTTTCATCTCGTTTCTCACACGTTCAAGCTTGGAGGCAGTTGTCTCCCCAGCATATTTCAGTTCCAGCAAAAAGGCAGGTTTTTCCGACAAAGGAGGCCGGTCTGACCATATTGAATCCACTAAATCACAGTCATAGATAATGTCTCCGCCTTTAGCTTTGGCAATAGCGGCGTAAGACTGTCCTTCATCTACTCCTACTGTACGGCCGTCAAATCCAATCATACCGCCCTCAGGAAGTGTTTCTTTTAAGTACTCCTCGACAGTGGGAACTCCGGGTTCTCCCATTTTGCGGAGTGTGACACCTGTGCCTTCCATCTCCAGGGCAGCCTGTATAAAATACCTTCCGTCTGTCCACATACCCGCCTCATTTTTTGTAAATACTGCAGTGCCCGCTGACCCTGTAAAGCCCGTCATAAAAGCTCTCACCTTGAAATGTTCCCCCACATATTCACTCTGGTGATAATCAGCTGTAGGAATAACATAAGCATCTATTCCCTTCTCTTCCATCAACAGGCGGAGCCTGTCAACTCTTTCTGAAACCTTCATGCAAAAACCTCCTTTGAAAACCATTAAAATAAAGACCAAATTTTCATCGCCTATAGTATATATTATCTCAAAGGAAATAGCAAACACGAATTGGAAAACCTGACATCTCCGCAGAATATAAAAATGAGAGAAATTTTATTAAGAAAATATAAAATTCTATTTGTTCTTTTGTACAATTTATGATACAATTTCCTAGGTAAAATAATTTTTGGTATGGAGGTTCTATTTATGGAAACAGCAAAAAAGAAGAAACCATTTGGCTTTTATGTATGTGCCTTAGGTTTCACGTTTGAGCGCTGCGCATTTTACACAGTAAAGTACTTACTGGCAATCTGGATTGCAACAAATGCTGCAGGCGGCGGCCTTGGATTGACAGACGCTAAAGGAGCATCTATGTCTGCAATCTTCGTAGCTGCAACTTACATTACGCCTATTTTCGGCGGGTACGTTGCTGACTACTGGTTAAGTCCCAAAATCTGTGTTATCGCGGGTATGATTTTGATGGGAATCGGCTACTTATTTACATGGCAGGCTCACTCTACTGCACTGGTATGGGTTATGATCTTATTTGTAGCAGTGGGAACAGGTCTGTTTAAGGGGAATCTTTCCGGAGTAAACGGTCTGTTGTTTGAGGACAAGGATGACTTGAATAATGCGTTCTCTATTCAGTATTCATTCGTAAACATTGGCTCCTTCATAGGAACAACTTTCGTTGCACTTATAGCCGGACCAATGGGATACAACTTTGTATTCCTGCTCTGCGCACTCTTCCTCTTTGTTGATGCTATCTGGTTTGCTGCAAATCAAAAGTCTCTTGGGGATGCCGGCAAGAAACCTTTCAAGCATGATCAGAGAAAATTCGTTGCCAACGAGAAGAAAAAAGCTGAAGAAAGTAAGCCGCTTACAACAAGTGACAAAAAGCGTATCCTTGCTATTGTTCTTGTTACCTTGTTCTCTGCCGTGTTCTGGCTTGTATGGTATATGGCATATATGCCCGCATACTTCTACTTTGGATGGGGCGACGGTTCCGACTTCCTGAATCACGCAAACTGGTTTATTGGGAATTTCCAAGTACCCACATCCTGGTTTGATTCTATGAATGCAATCGTCTGCATTATTCTAGGACCTGTATTTGCTGGCTTATGGGCAAGGCTTGCAAGACGCCCAAAAGGAGATTTAAGCATGTTCAAAAAGACAGCGCTCGGTATGATTTTAGTTGGGTGTTCTTTTGCAGCTATGGTAATTGCTGATATCATTAGGGGTGAAGGTCAGGCTAATCTGATCTGGATTGTAATCATCTCATTGTTGATGTCTGTGGGCGAAATGATATTCTCTCCACTTGGAAATTCTTTCATTACAATGTTTGCACCTGCAAAGGTACTGGGACTGCTGCTGGGATTCTGGCCAATTGCCGTATTCTTCGCACAACTCATTTACCCTGCACTGTACGCATATCTGAAGACAGTTCCTTTCCAGAGCGGATATGGAGTTGTTGCAGCTATCGTAATCATCCTCGGCCTTCTACTCTGGTTCATGAGTGGTAAACTGGATAAGCTTGCAGTTGAAGAGAAATAAAACATCAGTATCAGGCTGGTTTTGATCAGACCAAAAAGAGTATCGGATTATTCATTCCGGTACTCTTTTCTTATGCTATTCTATTTGCTGTTTCTGAACTGTACAGGGGTCATATGATACATTTTCTTGAAAACCCTGTTAAAGTGTTCTACATTCTGATATCCTACAGATTCTGCAATACTTTCCACTGTTGTATTATTGCTCTTTAGCATCGCGCGTGCCTTTTTCAACCGTATTTCTTTTAAGATTTCTCCAAAAGTTGTCCCCGACTTTTCTTTGATATATTTGGAAAGGTACGGTTTGGTGAGGAAAAACCTTTCAGATAAATCTTCCAGCGTTACATCTTTGTAATTCATATAAATATAATTGGTGATTTCCAGTAGTCTTTCATCTTTACAGCTCTCGGCATTTCTGATTTCTTCAATCTTGTTGACAGCTACAACAAGAGCCTCTACAGATGCCTTGATAATATCCGCATCAATTCCCACACCCCAGAATTTCTTCTTGCCGTATATCACACCTACGTAAGCCACCGCCTTGGAGGAGGAGCCTTTTGTCAGAGAATGTTCCTCATAAAATGCAAGGTCATAGTTGACATTGAAATATTGCTTGATTGCATTGCTTACTGCATCCAGACGTCCATTTCCCACGCCTGTAATTATCCTGTCAGTGTCTGCATGATGGATGGTTGCCTTTGTTACAATGCCATGTTCCTGTTTAAAATGGCACTCGTCTACTGTGAAAATTGACTTTGCATTAATATAGTTGTCTTCAAAAATATGATAAACCCAGTCAGGACTGAGCTCCCTATGCGTTTTGTCCGAGACATCCTTTACCAGATATCCTACTTCTTCCTTCATTTTCTCAGGAAGACTGATGCCGAAGTTCTGTTTGAGGATATAGTTGACCCCGCCTTTACCAGACTGGCTGTTAATCCTTATTACATCAGAATCGTATCTTCTGCCTACATCCTTGGGATCAATCGGAAGGTAAGGCACTGTCCATTTGTCTTCCTGTCTTTCTTCTCTCCAGGACATCCCCTTGGCAATTGCATCCTGATGAGACCCCGAAAAAGCGGTAAATACTAGTTCTCCCGCGTAGGGCTGACGGGGAGATACCTGCATTCCCGTGAGTCTCTCATAAGTCTCACAGATTTCGTTCATGTTAGAGAAATCCAGCTTCGGGTCCACGCCATGGGAAAACATGTTCATTGCCAGGGTAACAATATCCACATTGCCTGTTCTCTCTCCGTTGCCGAAAAGAGTTCCTTCTATGCGGTCTGCTCCTGCAAGAATTCCCAACTCTGCGTCACTGACACCTGAGCCCCTGTCATTGTGAGGATGAAGAGAAAGTATCACATTTTTTCGGTAGAGGAGATGTTTGTCAAAGTATTCCACCTGGCTTGCAAACACATGCGGCATGGCATTTTCTACGGTTGTAGGGAGATTAATGATAACTTTATGCTCTCCATCTGGCCTCCACACATCAAGAACTGCGTTGCATACATCCAGCGCATAATCCACCTCCGTTCCCGGAAAGCTTTCAGGACTGTACTCAAAGATAAAATTCCCTTCCGTCTCTTTTGCCAGCTTTTTCAGCAGCTTTGCACCATCGATTGCAATTTTCTTGATTTTTTCAGGTCCCTTTTTAAACACCTGTTCTCTCTGAGCCACAGAAGTGGAATTGTAAACATGGATAACGGCATGAGGGGCTCCCTGTACCGCATCAAAGGTTCTCCTGATAATGTGTTCTCTGGCCTGTGTCAAAACCTGAATCGTCACATCGTCAGGAATCATATTTTGCTCAATAAGTGCCCTCAGAAACTGATATTCTGTCTCAGAAGATGCCGGAAACCCGACTTCAATTTCTTTGAATCCTACGTCCAGAAGAAGCTGGAAAAATTCAATCTTTTCATCCAGGCTCATAGGTTCTACTAGTGCCTGATTTCCATCTCTCAAATCCACACTGCACCATATAGGGGGATTGGTGATAGAATCCTTTTTTACCCAATCATAGCATGGCTCGGGCGGCATAAAGTACATTTTCTCGTATTTTTCAAAGTTCTTCATATTGACGGCTCCTTACATTTAATCAAATTAATTGTCTTTTTTTATTCTTTCTTATACTACCATAAGAATCCGTCATTCACCAGTGGTAAATTTAATCATTATTATTGATATATTTTATTTTTTTCAAACTTTCTGTAGAAAATACAGCCTGAAAATCGTCTTTATATACCAGGCGGCGTTTTTTTCAGGTATACTGCAGCCACTTACAATATCATAAGATTTTAACAGCTCTCCATTCAAGGTATACCGGACTTCCCCTACTTTTTCTCCTTTTCCAACAGGAGCTTCTGCATTCTTTTTCTTTTCCCAATTCACGTTTACCTTTTCGTCATCTCTCAGAAGTATGCTCCAATTCTCAGCAGTTCCTGCCACCTCAAGAGGAATTTCAGTTTCCGGCTCAAAAGGGTTTTGACTGTCAACTCCATGATATACTTTCAGAGTACCCGTAGGCACATCCTGCCTGATATTGCGATACTCGTAATGTTCTAAGCCATAATTCATCAAAGCTTTCGTGTCCGCCCATTTATAGCTTTTATTATTTGGCCAGCCACATGCGAGCAGAGCCACAATGAAGGTTCTCCCTTTATCTTTCAGCGAGCCTACGTAGCAATAACCTGCATCTCCGGTAAAGCCGGTCTTCCCTGAAAGAGCACCCTTCATCATTTGCAGAAATGCGTTGTGGTTTGTACAGGAATAAGAATGTTTTCCGGAGCAGTCAGTGAATTGATAATTGGATGTTCTTGTGACTTCCAGAAACATATCTTTTTCGGGGGAATCCATAATACAATATTTCATAATCCTTGCCAGATCTTCTGCGGTAGTGTGGTGACTTCCCTTTTCATCGGATGCATCCAGTCCGTTGGGAGTAATGAAATATGTGTTTTTACACCCCAGCTCCTTTGCTTTTGCATTCATCATGTCCGCAAAGCCTTCCACGCTTTTCCCAACATTTTCAGCAATGATAACCGCAGAATCATTGTGGGATTCCAGCATCAGGGAATAAAGTAAATCTCTAAGGTAAAACTCTTCCCCCTTCACAGCTCCAAGGTGTACCTGAGGCTGAGATGCAGCGTAAGCACTGACTGACATTTTGTCATCCAGGCCCCCGTATTCCAGCGCCAGAATACAGGTCATAATTTTCGTAGTACTGGCCATTGCCCTTTCCTGTTGTCCATTTTTCGAAAATAAAATACGCCCGCTGTCCGCGTCCATAAGGACCGCCGATTGGGCGTATAAATTTTCCGGTTCTTTCGTTTCCGCCTGTACCTCCCGCATTTGTGTTTTCATGCCTGAAAGCCCTGTAACGTATACGGTACAGCAGATTAGAATTAACGCTGCGATTCTTCTTTTTATTTTTAGGACAGTCATCTTGCCCTTATCCGTGTTTCTTTCCTGCTCCGCCATTTTAGCCCACTTCACAACATACCATATTATTAGTATCTATGTGAAAATACATTTCGATAGAACTACATTCTTTAAACGGTCAGATATCTAGTTTCAGCTGTGCTTCCTCCTCAGCCTCCTCCTTAAAATGCTCTACCTGTTCAGGGTTGATTGAAGGCAGGTCATCCAGAGACTGGACACTGAACCTGCGCAGAAACTCCTCGGTAGTCCCAAACAACAGAGGTCTGCCGGGTGCATCCATACGCCCCACTTCCTCCACTAGTCCATATTCCACCAGTTTGTTTACGGCATGATCCGATTTCACACCTCTTATTTTTTCAATCTCTAATTTTGTAACCGGCTGTTTATAGGCCACAATAGATAAGGTTTCCAGCAGAACATCCGTCAGGACATATTTTCTAGGCTGTTTAGCAATCTGTATCAGATATTCATACATTTCCTTTTTGGTACACATCTGAAAAGAATTTTCTAGTTCAAGGATGCGGATACCCCTGTCCTGCTGCTCATATTTATCCATCATATTGTGAATAATCTTCCTTGTTGTATCCTCGTCATGTCCGATCACTGCTGCAATTTGGTTTAGCTTCACGGAATCTCCCATTGCAAAAAGAATCGCCTCTATAATACCCTGCAGTTTTTCTATTTCCATATCCTCTTCCATCCTTTTATATCAGCGAGCGAATCATGATTTCCCCGCATGTTTCCTCCTGCTCTGCTCGAATTGTCCCCAGCTTCATTAATTCTAGAATGGCCAGGAAGGTTACAACGATATGCATCTTACTCTTTTGCTCTTCAAGGAGCCGTCGGAAACTGAATTTATGATGTGTTCTGGCATAGTCCTCTACATAGGACAGTTTTACAGGAAGAGGAATTTCTTCCTTTTCAATTTTACCGAACTTACTTCTCACTGGGTCTATTTTATCCTCTTTGCGCTTCATGATATCCTGAAAAACCTGATTCAGTTGTTTCAGTGTCAGGTCACCCAGAAGCAGATCTATATCTACAGGCTCCACATATTCCATGACCTCCTCCGGAATTCCGGGTGTCTTAAATAAAATCTGATCAGCATTATGCTGCCGGTCTTTCAGCTCGTAAGCCACATATTTAAACATTTTATACTGCAGAAGCTGTTCCACCAGTTCCCGGCGGGGGTCTTCTTCCTCCCCGTCTTCATTGACCTCTTTGGGCAAAAGCATTTTACACTTGATATCCAGCAGCGTAGCAGCCATTACGAGAAATTCACTCATGATGTTTAAGTCTTCCTTCGGCATGTCGTGGATGTAATCCATGTACTGGGCGGTAATCTCTACAATTGGTATATCATAAATATCTATTTTACTTTTTTCAATCAAATGAAGCAGAAGGTCCAGAGGACCTTCAAACACTTCCAGCTTTACAGGTATTCCCATATTTCACATTCTCCCTTAAGGTATTCATACTGACACAGACATTCTTATTCCCTTTTAAATGGCTGCAGGTTGATGACGACCACTTCTGCATTGTTGCAGAAACGCAGATTGATTGTATGAGTACCCAGGCCTTTGCTCACGACAAGGGCCTGATTGTCTTTCTGCGTCATCTCTCCTGAATATTTTGGAAACAAAACAGCCTGCGGAGTAATGAGTCCTCCAAGACCGGGAATACGTATAATACCTCCATGGAGATGCCCCGACAGTGTTAAATCAGCTCCCCACTCCTTATACACGGGGAAAAACACCGGATTGTGGGCAAGCAATATATTATATTTATTCTTTTTGGCATCCTGTATACACCGGCTGATATCCTCCGGAGCAACCTGATGTTTCTTAAACTTTTCATAAGTGATTATGGGAAGCTCCAGCCCGGATATGCGCACACAAAGCTTATCCAGCATTACATCTTCCGCCTGATTCTCCAGAAAATGAACGCCGGATTTTTGAAGTGCATTCTTATAATTGTAATAAATCTTCCGCTCATAGTCCCAGGGAGATTCCTTTAAACGCTGCTCATGATTTCCGAGGGAATAATACACTGGACAAACAGAAGGCAGTTTTGCAATAAAAGAAAGGGCCTCCTGAAAATCAGAGTTTTCTTTCCCCACCAGCATGTCCCCTGCTATTAGAATTAAATTTGGTTTTTCCCTGCGTATGGCCCTGAAAAGCTCATCATTGTGCTCACCGTATACTTTATTGTGCAGATCTGCCAGCAGAACTACTTTTTTCTCTGTATCCAGCAGCCGGAATTTGGGAACCTGTAAGGAATATCTGGTGATTTTAAAAAACCCCAGTTCCCGTTTTCCCTCCACCAGAATGATTACAAGCAATACAAGAAAAATTGTGCCAACAATCCTACTCATGCTTTATTCCTTCTACAATTGCTATCCCCGAGCTTGTCCCCAGCCTGTCGGCACCTGCGCGGACCATGTCTAAAGCCGTCTCAGGGCTCCGGATTCCGCCGGAAGCTTTCACCCCCATACCTGATCCTACAATCCTGCGCATCAGGGCTACATCATCCTCCCGGGCGCCGTCCGTTGAAAAGCCTGTGGAGGTTTTCACAAAAGCTGCCCCCGACTCCCGGCATATTCTGCAGGCATATTCTTTCTCATCATCGGTGAGAAGACAAGTCTCGAGAATGACCTTTACTATTGCCTTATCTCCTGCCGCTTCCACAACAGAAGATATATCCTGTTTCACGTAATCCCAGTCCCTGCTCTTAATCATCCCCACATGAATGACCATGTCAATCTCTTCTGCCCCGTCCTCCACAGCTGCAAGAGTCTCTGCGGCCTTCCCTGCCGTGGACATGGCACCGAGGGGGAACCCAACTACCGTACACACTTTTACATCGCTGTCCTTTAAAAGCTTTGCACAGTAATATACAAAACTGGAATTTACACAAACAGAATGGAAACCATATTCCACAGCCTCCCTGCAAAGCTTCTCCACATCCTGCTTTGTTGCCTCTGGTTTCAAAATTGTATGATCAATCATTTTCGAAAAATCCATCATTATCCTCCATCAGTAACAGTAAAGCGGCATAAATCTGCCGGCAAATCTGTTAGCATTTACATTATATTAACATTTTTTGCCGGCAAATTCAATTACTGCTTATGCAGCTATAGTAAATTCTTTCATTACCTTCTTAAGATAGTCAAATATACCAGCTTTTTTTACATTTTGGGAGGCAATGACATCCACCTTGCCTATTTCTTTCCCATCCAGCTCATATACCAGGCTTCCTGCGACATTCCCTTTCTTGACAGGCGCATCCAGGCTCTTCTTCATATTCAATTTTTTTGTAATTCCTGACAGATTGGCTCCTGTTGTGTCAAGATAGCGGAATGTCCCGGAATATTTACAGGGTACAGTATCCTCCACTCCGCCATTCACATCTATATTCTTTAACTTTTGAGGCTTCTCGTCCTTGTAGAGCTGGCATTTCCCAAATCCATAATTTAGCAGTGTGGTGGCATCCTTGAACCGGGCTTTAGAGTCTTCTGCCGCCATAATGACTGCGACCAGATCAATGTCATTCTTTTTAGCTGTTGCCGACACACAAAATTTTGCCAACCCGGTAGAACCGGTTTTCAATCCGGTGGCGTATTCATACTGCCGCACAAGTTTATTCGTATTTGTAAGGCCAAATTCCGAAGTTCCCTTTTGGGTTGTATGGGTAATATTCTCCATCCATATCATACAGTAGTCCTGAATCTGAGGATATTTTGTAATCAGCTCCCGTGACATCAGGGCAATATCCCTTGCTGTTGTAACATGTCCGTCCGCATCCAGCCCATTGCAGTTGACAAAATGAGTATTCTCCATGCCCAGTCCCTTTGCCCTCTCATTCATCCGTCCGACAAACTCCTCTTCATTGCCGCATATGTACTCTGCCATAGCTACACAAGCATCATTTCCGCTGGCTACGGAGATGCATTTTAGCATTGTATCTACAGTCTGAGTCTCTCCTGCCTCCAAAAACACCTGAGAACCGCCCATAGATGCCGCATATTCAGAAGTTGTCACCTGATCCTCCAGCTTAATCTTCCCCTCTGCCAGAGCATCGAAAATCAGCAGCATGGTCATAACCTTCGTCACACTTGCCGGAGGACGGGGCGTATCTGCATCCTTTTCGTAGATAACCTCACCCGTCGAAGCCTCCATCAAAACTGCAGATGGCGCACTGACCTGGGGACCTGCTGCTTCTTGGGCAGGTTGTTCTCCTTCAGAATCTTCTGATACGGTTTCCTGTATTTCCTCTACATTTTCTGGAACTTCTGTATTTTCGGTATCCTCTGACTCTTCTATATTTTCTGCATCGTCCGTGTTTTCGGTATCCTCTGTACCCTCAATCGTTTCTTGAGTATCCTCATAGACAATATGTTCTTTTGCCGGCATTGCATATACATTCTGCACACATAGGAATGTACTGAGAAGTACCGCCAATACTCGTTTCATATAAAACTCCCTCTGCTACATCGTCTATTAACAATATAGTAGAGGGAGAAAAAAATTAGAACTTTTTTATACCACTCGGGTCATGGGTAGCTCGTTATTTACTCCTTTAGAAATTAAAATCTGATGTATATCTATAATGCCATTATGGAATGTTGCGGCGCAGGCAGCCAGGTAGAGTTCCCACATCCGGGCAAATTCCTCTCCCTGCATTTTTACAACCTCGTCTCTGTGGTTTAAGAAATTTTCACGCCAGCACAGCAGTGTTCTATTATAATGTCTTCTCAGGCTTTCCACATCCAGTGTATAGAACTTGTAATCCGGCAGAATATTTATAATCTCCCGCAGGCTTGGTATGGTTCCTCCGGGAAAAATATATTTTTTAATCCATGCGTCACCTTCATGTTCCTCCAGTGCGCTGATGTAATGCAGTAAAAACAATCCTCCCGGTTTTAAAACCTCATATACATTTTTCAGAAACAATTCATAATTTCCCCGGCCCACGTGTTCAAGCATGCCGACACTGACCACCCGGTCAAATTGCAGGCCTGATTTCTCCAAGTCTCTGTAATCCATAAGCTTTACAGACAGTAAGTCCTGAAGCCCTTCTTTCTCTATATCGTCAGAGAACTTTTTGTACTGCTCTTGGCTCAGGGTTATGCCGGTTCCCTTCACACCGTATTTTTTTGCTGCTTCTTTCAGGAGAAATCCCCAGCCGCAGCCTATATCAAGCAGTGTCATTCCCTCTTCCAGATGAAGCTTGTCCAGAATGTGATGTACCTTTCCCACCTGTGCCTGATACAAGGTATAGGAATCCTCCTTAAAATAACCGCAGGAATAACTCATGGTCTCATCCAGCCAGAGGCGGTAGAAATCATTGCCGATATCATAGTGGGAAGTCACTTCTTTTTTCTGATTTTTCTTAGATTTTGATGTGGTGATTAATTTCCTCAGGGCCGACTTATCTGTTGTGAACTTTCCCATCTCGCCCATGAATAAGTCAAGTACCTCATACAAATCCCTGTCCACCTCAAGATCTCCACGCATATATGCTTCGCCCAGTGCAAGCGATGTGCTGGTAAGCAATTCCTTCTGCTCCAGATTCTTATTTAAGGTTACCGTAAACTCTGGGACTGACGCATTTCCTATCTGTGAAACTTCTCCGCCGGATTTCAGATAGAAAGTGACAGGTATAATATGTCCCAGGTACTCTTTAATAAATGTCTGCATAATAATCCTCCTATTCAGCCTTATACCAAGTAATTATAAAACTTTCAGTTTATTTTTCAACCCCTTAAAAGGGAGTATTTTGTCTCCTAACTTTTCTTGATTTTTCTTTTCTCATATCGTAATATGATACCAGAGGCAAAAGGTCATGCGTTTCATGCTTGCATGATAAAGCATGACTTTGGGACCCGCAAAACATGAGAAAGTAGCCCGAATAGGGCGGATTTCGAATGTTTTTAGGATTGCGGGAGCACAAAGTGCGGAGCAATCCGTAGGTATCAGGGGTCAAAATACCCTTTGACCCTCGCGGCAGTCGCCAAATGGAAATGCAAGCATTTCCGCTTGGCTCGTTGCCCGCGGGAATAAATAAGGCAAGGAGAAAGCAATGGAAACCCGTACATATTACGACATTCTCGGTGTATCCAGAGAAGCAACCACGGAGGATATTACAGATGCAAAGAATGCTTTGGCAAAGGTATACCACCCTGATGCCAATATACATAATGATATAGATACAACATCCTATATGCAGGAAATACTGGAGGCATACCGGATACTCTCCAATCCTGACAAGAGAAAGGAATACAACCATGTACTGGCAGGGAAGCCGAACCGTGTGTTCCGCACTTACACCGTCGGAAAAGGAGATTCTGCAGAATGCACTGCCCCCTCTTTTGTTACATATTGGAATGCCGCCTGCAAGCTTAATGAAATTGTATCACAAAGTGAGAAAATCATAGAGACCAGCCACAAAAAAGAAAGAATTTCATTCAAAATTTTTAGAAAAATCGGAAAGCAAAATGGGGATGACACAGCAGTTGCAGAGCAGCTTAACACTTTATCCCTGCAGGCCATCCGCTATATTACGATTTTAAAAGCAGCAGAAATTCCTCTAAACTGTTGGCAGCCCGAGGCTATGAACTGGGTACTGGTTCGCTGGGGGCAAAAACAGAGCATGGATTACCGTGTGCTCTTTTCAAAATATGAGGCCTACGTGGAACAAAACCGGACGAACACAGAAAAAGCAAGGCTCCGTTCCCAGAACAGGCAATTCTATAATAATCTACAAAAATTGCTAAGCTATGCCGTTCTAAAATGAAAATCAATTCAATAAGTGCCTGTAGATTCTTCTGAGCGTCCTCTTAATCTCACGTAGTACAGTCTTAGCTTTCCAAGAAAAGATGTCAGGTAACGCAGCACAGGTTCCGTTGCAATGGAGAAGACTATAAATAGCATTACACATTTTGTAGACATGGATGTAATGGCAAATAAGTCATTCAGGAAAATACTGCAGAAAAGCAGCCCTATAATATTGCCTGCCACTACCACCACTCTCAGGATATTCATGGGGGCACTGATTTTATATAAAATCATGAATCCTACAATTGCCAGCAGCATAGTGGCCGCTGTAGAAATGTCTGTAGAGCTCACATCGAACGTCAGGCCGAACACTACAAGAGCCCCGACTGCCAGCACATCTGTCAGCGCTGCCGGAAGTGCCTTCAAAAATACATTTGTCAGGAAATGGCCTTTAATAATATTTTTATTTGGCTCAAGAGCAAGGAAAAATGCCGGTATTCCGATTGTGAACATGCTGATCAGAGATACCTGGGAAGGCTCCAGAGGATAAGTAATCATAAATACAGCAGAGAACAAGGATAGCAGGAAGGAAAATATGTTTTTTACCAAAAACAGACTCGCCGAGCGCTGAATATTGTTGACAACTCTCCGCCCTTCCATAACCACCTGGGGCATGCACGAAAAATCCGACTCCAAGAGTACAAGCTGGGATGCCTGAGCTGCCGCCTCGCTTCCGGATGCCATGGCAATACTACAGTCTGCATCTCTAAGCGCCAGCACATCATTTACGCCGTCACCTGTCATGGCAACTGTTTTTCCTGCATCCCTTAACACTTGTACAAACTGACGTTTCTGACTGGGGGTCACCCTCCCGAAGACTGTGTTTTTCAGCACAGCTTCGCGGATATCCTCGTCTGATTTCAGAGAAGATGCATCTACATAATTTTCTGCATGAGCAATGCCTGCTCTCTTTGCCACCTCAGAAACAGTTACCGGATTGTCTCCTGATATTACTTTCACTTCAACTCCCTGCTCAGCAAAGTATTGGAAAGTCTCTTCCGCTTCTTTTCTGATGGGGTTTTCCAGAAGGATATATCCCAGGGGAACAACCTCTTCTTTCAATGCCTTACCGTCTATTTCACCGTCATAAAAACCAAACACAAGCACCCTGGTTCCTTTTGAAGCATATTCCATAATTGTGTCTTCATACTTTTCATAATGTTGACGGAGAACAAACTCAGGGGCACCAAGCACATAGGCAGCATTCTCAAATGTAACGCTGCTGTATTTTGTGGCAGAGGAAAATCCCGTCTTACTCACCGGCTTTTTTCCGGACGTAGACTGAAAATAACTTTTCATGGCCTCCATTGTAATGTTGTCATTCTCCATTGCCGACGTGAAGTCCCCGATCATCACATCCAAAAGACCCATGGTCTCAATGTCATACCCTTCTGCAGGAATCACCCTTTGAACTTCCATGGTATTCTCCGTGATAGTTCCCGTCTTATCCACACAAAGTACATCGACTCGGGCCAGTGTTTCAATACATTTCATATCATGAAGCAGAACCTTTTTGTGAGCCAGCCTGACCGAACTGACTGCAAGTGCTACGCTTGTCAGAAGATAAAGTCCTTCGGGAATCATTCCAATGACTGCTGCAACCATAGATGTGATGCTGGACTGAAATCCTTCCTTTTGAAAATAAAGTGCCTGCACAAACAGAATAATTCCAATAGGTATGATGGCTATTCCGACGCCTTTTACCAGTTTATCCAGGGAACGGATCATTTCGGACTGTTCCCCTTTCTGCATCGCCTTTGCTTCCAGTGTCAATTTGGAAATATAGGAGTCCATCCCCACCTTATCCAGCCTTGCATGACATTTTCCCGATACAATAAAGCTTCCTGACATCAGACTGTCGCCTTTTCTCTTCGTGATTTCATCAGATTCACCTGTCAGCAGAGACTCATCGACCTGAACCTCACCTGCACAAACTTCAGCATCTGCGCAGACCTGATTGCCGGCCTTAAAAATAACAATATCGTCCAACACCAACTCTTCCGCATCAATCACTGTTTCCAGGCCTTCTCTAACCACTGTTGCATGCGGCGCATTGAGCATGGTCAGCTTGTCCAGAACCCTTTTTGCCCGGATTTCCTGCACAATTCCAATCAATGTATTTAAAATAATAACCGGCAGAAAGGTAAGGTTGCGGAAAGAACCCGCAATACATAAAAGTATAGCCAGAATTAAAAATATCAGGTTGAAATACGTAAACAGATTATCATGGATAATCTCCTTTGTTGTCTTGGCAGGTGGGTCCACCGATATATTACTCCAACCATGCAGCCTGTGTTCCTGCACCTGCTGATTGGTCAGCCCCTTACGGTACTCCGGACGATACCGAGTGGTGGGGATCCTCCTGTTACTTCTCTCTTCAATCATCTGCAGTCTGTTTTCTTTTCGCATGTATTTTCTTTCACCTCATTTTTGTGATACATTATCTACAGTATTTTCCAAATTTAATCTTATTCATTCTACCACACTGAGAACAAATTTCCAGAGGCTTCACCAAAATTTTCATAAATTGACACAGTTCCTTGTTTTCTGGACTTGTTTCCATTATAATAGTACAAGATTCTAAGAAAAGGATAAGTGTTGACAATAAGATCATGAAATTAAGAAGCGTACTTGCAATCAAATGTGCTAAATGCACCAGTTATCTGATTAAAAAACTAAACAGAGGGAGCGGCGTCACTCTTCCGGGATATGTGGCCCGTCTTGTGGATCCCCACATCCTGAGTGTTATGGTGGGAATGGTAAAGGAAAAAACAATTGTAACTATGGGGACAAACGGTAAAACAACAACCAACAGTATTTTATATCATGCCCTGGAAGCAGAAGGTAAAAAGGTGATTATAAACCGAACTGGTGCCAACATGCTCAACGGGATTATCTCCGCCTTTGTTCTTGCGGCAGACAAGCACTGCCGCCTGGATGCAGATTATGCCTGTATTGAGGTAGATGAAATTGCATCTGTAAATGTACTGCCCCAATTAAAACCGGACTGCGCTCTTTTAACTAATATTTCCAGGGATCAGCTCGACCGTTTCGGCGAGGTGGACATTACATTCAATAAACTGAAGACTGCTGTAACAAGCGTTCCGGATACAAAACTGATTATTAACTGCGATGATGTACTTTCCTACACTCTGGCTTCGGAAAGTGGAAATACGTTTGTAACATATGGCATCAGTGAGCAGATATTTGATGACATTTCCCGCTCTGAAATCCGGGAAAGTATTTTTTGCCGTTCCTGCGAAAAGAAATTGGAATATGATTTCTTTCATTATGGACAACTGGGAATTTACCACTGTCCCAACTGTGGACTGAAACGGCCTGAGCCTGATTTTACGGCGGCAGACATTTCGCTGGAAGACGAATTGTATACATTTTCTATGGATGGCATGCTGATTCATTCAACAGCCCGCACTCCATACAATATTTATAATACCTTATCCGCTTATGCGGCGCTGAATGCTCTGGAAGCTGACCTGGCACATTTTCAGGATATGATAGAATCTTTTGATTACGGCAATAACCGGGAAAGTATCTTTTCAATTAACAGTGCAAGAGTTCAGCTCCATCTTGCCAAGAACCCTATCGGTTTCCAACAGAAGATTTCTCTTGTATTAAAAGACGAAAAACCCAAGGATATCATCATACAGATTAACGATACCTATCAGGATGGTGAAGACATCTCCTGGCTTTGGGATGTAGACTTCCAGTATCTTGCAGATGCAGAAGCCGCCACAATTACTACAGCGGGCACCCGTAAGTTTGATATGGGGCTTCGCCTAAAATACGAGGATATCTCCTGTGATAATACCACAGATCTGCGCAGCACTATTATTGAGCGCACTAAGAGAGGGACAGGCAATCTTTATGTGATTGTAAATTATTCCGGACTTTACAGCACAAATTATATGCTGACGGAATTAGAGAAAACACAAAAAGGGGGAGAAGAGGCATGAAGCTCACAATCGGACATTTATACCCAGATTTGCTGAATCTGTACGGTGACAGGGGAAACATACAGTGTTTCCGCAAGCGTCTGGAATGGCGGGGCATGGAAGCAGAGGTTATTCCTTTTCTTTCTGGTGATACTATAGATTTTTCTCAACTGGATATTATCCTGCTGGGCGGCGGCTCTGACAGGGAGCAGGAGCTGGTATGCGGACATTTGAAAAGCATTCAGCAGGATTTTAAAAATTATGTGGAAGACGGCGGAGTTGTCCTGGCTGTCTGCGGAGGATACCAGCTTCTGGGAAAATATTACAAGACGGACAAAAAGATGATAGAAGGCCTTTCTATATTAGACATTACCACCGAATGGCAGCCGGAGCGCCTAATTCGGAATATTGTCCTTGACAGTCCCCTCTTTGACACACCTGTAGTGGGATTTGAAAACCACGGCGGCCGCACCTACATCGGCAGCCATACACCTTTTGGCAAGGTATTCTATGGGCTCGGCAATACAGGCAAATCCGGTTACGAAGGTGTGCTTTACAAAAATGTTATCGGAACCTATCTGCATGGTCCTCTTCTCCCAAAAAATCCACAGGTATGTGATTATCTGCTGGAAAGAGCCCTAAAAAGAAAATACGGTGATAATATTGTTCTTGAGCCGCTGAAAGATGAATTAGAACATCTGGCAAACGGGTACATTGCAGGCAGATACAGTGACAAGAAGTATATTTTAAAAGAAACAATCAAAAGACACATCTAAAAAGGTGAGCGGGCAGTTTTCCTGTCCGCTCACCTTTTTATTACATTTACTCTATTTCTTCAGCTTTCTCTGGATAGCTTTTGTTATTTCCATAATCGGAATAATCGCAATCGCCAGTCCCATAGCAATCAGATACTCGTTCCAGTCAATCGGCTGGAATGAGAACGCCTTTGCAAGGGCAGGAATTTCAATAACTCCTGTTGTCAATACGAATGAAAGCAGCATGGCCCCCCACAGCCACTTATTATGATAGTTCATAGTAAATATGGAACCCCGTCTGGAGCGCATATTAAATGAATGGAAAATCTCAACCATCGACAAGGTAAGAAAGGCCATCGTCATTCCATCGGCACTATCCGTAATCTCCCACACACCTGATTCTATATAATGTCCGATAAAATAAGAACCCAGCGTTAATATTGTTACAATTGCTCCCTGGAAACCAATATCAAATCCCATTCCTCCTGCAAAAATTCCGTCTCTGGAATTTCTCGGCTCCCGCTTCATGATATCGCTTTCAGCTCTCTCCATACCCAGTGCCAGTGCAGGGAACGCATCTGTAATCAGATTAATCCAAAGCAGGTGCACTGGTTTTAAAATCTGAAAGCCCATCAGTGTGGCGAAAAACACAGCCAGTACCTCAGCCATATTGGAAGCTAAAAGGAACTGAATTGCTTTTCTGATATTATCATATATGCGGCGTCCCTCTTCAACCGCAGATACGATGGTTGCAAAATTATCGTCTGCCAGAACCATATCTGCTACATTTTTTGTGACATCTGTCCCTGTGATACCCATGCCGACACCGATATCAGCGCTTTTGATAGAAGGAGCGTCATTGACACCGTCCCCGGTCATGGCCACAATCATGCCCTTCTTCTTCCACCCTTTAACAATACGAACCTTATGTTCCGGCTGCACACGGGCATATACGGAATAATTTTCAATCTCTGTGAAAAAATCTTCATCGCTGATTTCATCCAATTGTGCCCCGGTGATTGCCTGGCTGGCATCTTCGATGATTCCCAATTGCTCTGCAATAGCGACAGCCGTATCTTTGTGGTCTCCCGTAATCATAATAGGACGGATTCCCGCTTCCCGGCATTCCTTAACTGCGTCCTGCACTTCCGGGCGTACAGGGTCAATCATGCCAGACAACCCCAGGTAGCAAAGCTCCTCCTCCAAATTACCTGGTTCCTGGTTGTCAGGGATTGAATCCCAGCTGCGCTGTGCACCGCACAACACCCGCAATGCCTGTCCTGCCATCTCACGGTTCTGACTTATGATTTCTTCTCTGGTTTTATCATCTAAAGGCTTTTCCTGGCCATCCGACCAGAATTTTGTACACCGTTTTAAAACCTCATCCGGAGCACCTTTTGTAAACTGTATAATTTCACCGTCACTCGTCCGATGTATGGTAGACATCATCTTGCGCATAGAATCAAAAGGTGCTTCCCCTACACGCGGATATTCTTCCATCAATTCAGATTTAGGCAGTCCAAGCTTATAAGCATCATTTACGAGGGCAGCTTCAGTTGGTTCTCCCACTGCATTATTTTCATCATCCAGGTTGGCATCTGAGCACAGAGCCATCGCCATTGCAAGTCTTTTTTCATCAGACCCGCTGTGATGGACCACTGTCATCTTATTCTGGGTCAGTGTACCGGTCTTATCGGAACAGACAATCTGTGTACAGCCTAATGTCTCCACAGCAGTAAGCTTGCGGATCACTGCATTTTTTGCAGACATCTTGGTAACACCCATGGAAAGTACAATCGTCACTACGGCTGCCAGGCCTTCCGGAATGGCAGCTACCGCCAGGGAAACTGCGATCATAAATGTATCCAGAGCAAACTCTCCGTTAATTCCTGTTCCTGTCACCTGTGCTCTAATTAGACTTACTGCAAATATTACAACACAGATAATCAACACCAGAATACTTAGAACTTTACTGAGCTGATTCAATTTAATCTGGAGCGGTGTTTCGTCATCTTTTGCATTTGACAGTGCATCGGCAATCTTCCCCATCTCGGTATCCATGCCAGTTGCCGTCACTACGGCCCTTCCGCGCCCATATACTACCGTGCTTCCCATATAGCACATGTTCTTTCTGTCGCCAAGAGGGACATCCTTTGCTCCGTCCAGATTCAAGACTTTACAAATTTTATTGACAGGCACAGATTCTCCGGTCAGTGCAGCCTCTTCTATCTTCATGCTGGCACTTTCTATAATTCTTGCATCTGCCGGAACTGCGTCTCCGGCTTCCAGCATAACAATATCCCCCGGAACAAGCTCCTCGCTTCTTATGCTGGCTTGCTTCCCATCGCGGATTACATTTGATGTGGCCGCCGCAATTTCCTGGAGAGCCTCAATCGCTTTCTCAGCCTTGCTCTCCTGCACAACACCCAGCACCGCGTTAATAATCACCACAATCATGATGATGATAGCCTCTGCAAAGGGCTCACCTTCCAAAACTGATGTGATTCCGGAGATAACCGCAGCTACAATTAGTATAATAATCATAGGATTCGCCAGTTCTCCAAGGAAACGCTGAAAAACAGATACTTTTTTTCCTTCTTTTAATTTGTTTGCTCCATATTGCTGCAGCCTTTTTTCAGCCTCCTGGGTACTAAGACCTTCCTCATTAGACTTTTGTTCCTGCAGTACTTCTTCCACATTGGTTAAGTACTCTTTCATAGTGACCTCCTTTAAGTCTGTTTTCATCCTACGATTAAAAAAAGACTTATCTGTATATACAGATAAGTCTCGTCATTTCATCAAAAGCCAGGAACTTCTGTTCCGGTTGTTGGCCCTTTCGCGGTTAATCGCCGACTACTCCCTTACTGAATGGCATTGTAACACATCCCGCACTTATCCGTCAAATATTTTCTGAAATTTCTTTTGCTCTTGGAGTGTTCGCCAACCCGCCTTTTCCTGTTTCACGCAGAGAATCGTTCATTGTTTCCCCAACTTCTCTCATGGCATCAATTACCTGGTCCGGAGGAATACGGCTTGTAATGCCTGCCAGAGCCATATCCGCCGCAGACAGCGCATTGACAGCTCCCACTACATTTCTTTTTACACAGGGTACTTCAACCAGACCGGCGACAGGATCACAGACAAGTCCCATTAGATTACTCAGGGCCATTGCAGCTGCATCCGTAATCTGATTATTGTCTCCGCCTTTTAAATAAACCAGCGCTCCCGCAGCCATTGCGGAGGCAGAGCCTATTTCTGCCTGGCATCCGCCTGATGCGCCTGCTATAAAAGCCCTGGATGCTATCACCTCTCCGATTCCCGCCGTTACATAAAGACTGTGGAGAATCTCCTGCTCTATATTTCTTTTCTCTCTGAATAAGGGAACAAGCACCGCCGGTATCACACCACAAGCCCCCGCTGTCGGGGCGGCAACAATCCGCTTCATACAAGCATTGGATTCCCCCATTTGCAAAGCTTGCGCAATAACTTTAGAAACAAAATTTCCGCAAAGTGTATCTCCTTTTTTGCGGTATGATTCCATCTGTCCCCCCATGCCTCCTACGAGTCCGCTGTTTGAGGTGAGATTTGTGTCGTAATCATCGCTTGCCCGCAGCATAGCGTCCCACATTCCCTTCATAGTATGGACAGATTCTTCTTCACTAATACCATTTTCCTCCATGTCCCCCAACAATACAGCTTTCCAAAATGGGACACTCTTTTCTACGCAAAACTGATTAATTTCTTCCAAAGACTGATAAGCCATCTATGCTTCCTCCCTGTCTATATAAGTTACCTTTACAATGCCTTCCTGTTTTTCCAGCCACTTTATAAAAGAGTCCGGCACCGTCTGGTCAATCTCAATGACCATAACTGCCAGTCCGCCTCTTTTCTCGCGGTGGAGTTGAAGGGTCGCAATGTTGATAGACTCCTTTGCAAGCATGGAAGTCACTTCTGCTACATGCCCGGGAGTATCATGGTTGTGGACAATCAGTGTAGGACACTCTCCGGTACAGTTCACCACAATGCCGTCCAATTTATTTAACATAATACGGCCTCCGCCCAGAGAAGAGGCCTGCACCTCTAATACTCTGCCGTCCTCACCGGTTACCTTTAAAAGCGCCGTGTTGGGATGGGCATCCCGTATTTCTATATTCTTTATCTGAAAATCCAGCCCTTCATGAGCTGCAATCTTAAAACTCTCAGGAATTCTCATATCATCCGGCTGCATTCCCAGAAGTCCCGCTACAAGTGCTTTGTCTGTACCATGGCCCTTTCCCGTGGCCGCAAAGGAGCCACAGAGTCCAATTTCTGCTTCTACCGGGCGGCTTCTCAGCAGCTTTCTCGTAACATGTCCTATATGTACCGCCCCCGCTGTATGAGAACTGGACGGCCCTACCATAACCGGTCCTAAAATATCAAAGATGTTCATAATCCGCTTCCTCCAAAAAAGAATGTAAGCCTATTCCTTAATCAGTATAGCAAATTCTCATTTAAATATCCACGAATTAGTTGCAATTCTCCTGTATTTTCTTCCAAGGTGCTATAATAACACTTTTGTTCCTATTCGACAATATGGTTCCGAATAATCGCCCGGATACTTTCATTTAAATAAGGCTTCAGTTCCTCATAGCTGATCGGGTCATTCTCCAAAATTGTGCTGTATGATGCAGAACTTGCCAACTCAATTATCAGAAATAGCATTGTTTTAGGCGCTCTTAACTCTACCTTGGGGTTTTCTTCCACCATTTTACGAAAGAACTGCATAACATTCATTTGTTCATCTCCTTCGTTTTTTATGATTGCCTGCCTGAAAATCCCCCAACTGAGATTTTTAGAAATGAATTTGAGTATCGCTTTGTTTTTGACCATCTGATCCAGCACATAGTCCACAATAAAGACAATCTTATCTTCAAACTCAGGAATCCCGCATTTTTCAAGCTCTTCATGTGCTGCCATAAAAAGTTTTCCGGCCGTCCTCGCGATCAGCCTGTCCCGGATTTCATACTTGTCCTTGAAATAAAGGTAAAATGTTCCTTTGGCAACTCCTGCTTTCTGAACAATGTCGTGAATGGATGTTTGGGAAATACCTTGAGATAAAAACAAGTCATAGGCACTGCCAAACAATGCCTCTAATTTGTGCTGCTTGTTTTTTTCCACTTTCCCCATAATTCCACACTCTTTTCACTCACTTTTCTTCATTATAAATAGAAAGTGACCAAAAGTCAACTTTACATTCAAAAAATATTGACGTATGGTCATTTTGGGTGTATATTACTTTTAGTCTAAAAATGACTAAAGGTCATAAATAAAAAGGAGGAAAAACAACATGGTTAACGTAGGTAAAAAAATAGTAAAGTATCGTGTTGCCATTCTGATACTCGGTATTTTACTTCTAATACCTTCGGCTCTGGGCTATTTCAAAACCAAAGTAAATTACGACATTCTTTATTATCTTCCTGATAATATTGATACAATGAAAGGTCAGAATATTCTGATGGATGATTTCAAGAAGGGTGCTTTCGCAATGGAAGTCGTGGAGGGAATGACTACAAAAGAAGAGGCAGCTATAAAGGAAAAGATTGAGAATGTAGACGGCGTTGCTGATGTAATATGGTACGATTCTATCGCAGATACTTCTATTCCAATCAACGCACTTCCCAGTAAACTAAAGGATGTATTTAATACGGATGACGCAACACTGATGGCAATCTTCTTTGACGATACAACTTCCGCAAACAGCACAATGGATGCTATAACAGAAATCCGGAGCATCACCAATAAGCAATGTTACTTAAGCAGTATGTCCGCCGTCGTCACGGATATCAGACAGCTGTCAGAAAAGGAAACTCCTATTTATGTCCTGATCGCGGTTATCCTAACTTGTATCGTTCTTTCTATATTTATGGACTGCTGGATTCTTCCGCTCTTTTTTATGCTGAGTATTGGAATGGCAATCGTCTATAATATGGGAAGCAACTATTTTCTCGGTGAAATTTCATATATTACAAAAGCACTCAGTGCGGTCTTGCAATTAGGTGTCACAATGGACTACTCCATATTTTTGTATCACAGTTATCAGGAGAATCAACAGCGTTTCCCCAATGATAAAGAACGTGCCATGGCACATGCTATTTCCAATACCTTTTCTTCTGTTCTCGGAAGTTCCCTCACAACGGTGGCCGGATTTATCGCATTGTGTTTCATGACCTTCACTCTTGGAAAAGATCTTGGCATCGTTATGGCAAAAGGCGTTGTGTTCGGCGTTCTCAGCTGTGTAACGATTCTGCCGTCATTTATCATGATCTTTGATAAACTGATTAGGAAAACAACACACCGCACCGTTATGCCGGCCATGGAGAAGCCAGCCAGATTTATCACTAAACATTTCAAAGTGTTTATTCTGGTATTCCTGGTAGTGCTTCCTCCTGCACTCATCGGTTACAAGAAGGCTGACGTTTATTATAATCTGGATGCTACACTTCCAAAATATCTGGACAGCATCAAAGCAAATGAAAAGCTTTCTGAAGAATTTGACATGAATGCCACACATATGGTTCTTGCAAATACAAACCTTTCTTCCAAAGATGCAAAAGCAATGCTAGATAAAATGTCAGATGTAAAAGGGGTAAAATTTGCACTTGGATTAGATAGTCTGCTTGGCTCTGCAATACCAAGAGATGTAATTCCAACCAAGCTTACAGAAACGCTGAAGCAAGGAAACTGGCAACTGTTCCTTGTCCAATCTGAATACAAAGTAGCGACTGAGGAAGTAAACCAACAATGCACCAAATTGAATGATATCATCAAAAAATATGATTCCTCTGCAATGTTGATTGGAGAAGCTCCTTGTACGAATGATCTGATCACGATTACCGATAAGGATTTTAAAGTGGTAAGTGCAATCTCCATTATTGTTGTCTTTCTTATTATAGCAATTGTATTTAGATCCATTTCCCTTCCGGTCATTTTAGTAGCAGTGATTGAATTTGCAATATTCATTAACCTTGGGATTCCATATTACACGGGAGTAAAAATGCCTTTCATTGCTTCCATTGTCATCGGAACCATACAGTTGGGCGCAACCGTAGATTACGCAATTTTGATGACAACACGTTATAAAAAGGAACGCTGTAAAAGGAAGGAGAAGAAAGAATCTATCCGGATTGCATTGGGGTCCTCCATCACCTCTATCATCTTATCGGCTCTGGGGTTCTTCGCGGCAACCTTCGGCGTTGGTTTATACTCAGACATTGATATGATTTCATCAATCTGTATACTGATGGCACGAGGCGCCATCATCAGTATGTTTGTCGTCATTCTCATTCTCCCGTCTATGCTGATGATATTTGACAAATTCATTTGTGCAACAACAAAAGGGATGCGGGTGGCAATCGCAGAGCATAGCGCCTTAGCACAAAACCAAGTAAATGCTTAATATACAATTAGGAGGTAGTTGAAAATGAAAAACAGAGAATATAGAACTTTAGTCGCCCTGGCACTTACTTTGACCCTGACTGCCAGTGCCTTAGGAATCTCACCTGCAGTTTATGCAAAAGAAAGTGCCGCTAAAACAGAAAGTGCTTCTGATACAAATACATCTAAGACATCATACCAGGCTTCGTCTGATGCGAAACCTTACAAAGATGAAACTGTTTATGCCAAAATTGACGGCACTGGATCTGTCACGTCCATTACCGTATCAGATCAGCTAAAAAATATTACAGATACAAACACCATCGAAGATGTTTCTTCTTTAAAAGATATTGAAAATGTAAAGGGCGATGAAACCTTTTCTCAGAATGGCCAAAAATTGGCATGGACAGGGGACAACAAAAGCATCTGCTATCAGGGAACAATCACACAAACTCTTCCGGTTGAAATAAATGTTACTTACGCTCTGAATGGGAAAACTGTCAACCCGGAGGATCTCGAAGGAAAAAGCGGGCACCTGGTCATTCATTATCAATACGAAAACAACACCAAATCAACAGTAGAAAAATATACCCCCTTTTTGATGGTGACCGGATTGGTTCTGGACAGTAATATATTTACAAATGTTACCACCTCAAACGGGAAGCTTGTATCCGATGGTGACCGTGATATTGCAATCGGCATGGGGCTCCCGGGACTCAAAGCAAATCTGGGCGTATCTGATCTGGATGTCCCTGACTATTTTGAGGTCGAAGCAGATGTTGCAGATTATCAGCCTGCAGATGGCATTACTATCGCCACAAACCAGATTTTCAACAACCTGGAGACTGATCAGTTCGACAGCTTATCTGATTTGCTAGATTCCATGAACAGTCTGCAGTCAGCGGCAGATCAGCTTGTGGATGGTTCCGGTGAACTAAGGACCGGGCTCGATACGCTGCTTTCCTCTTCCGGGGCTTTGACAAAGGGCATCGGGCAGCTTGCAGAAGGCGGCATTACTCTAAAGAGTGGCGCGCAAACTCTTGTCTCAGGGAGCAGTGAGCTGGCTCTTGGAAGCCAGACACTTTCAGACGGAACCAGCAAACTTTCAAGTGGAACCGGGACCTTAAAAAACGGCGTTTCCGACTTGAATATAAATCTGGCCAGGGCTTCTGCGATTGCCTCCGGTGATCTGAAAGCAGGTGTTATAACACTAAGTGACAGTGTAGATGCCATGAAGCCTGAACTTACATCAACGCTTACCCAGCTTGCAGGGGGAATACAACAGTTAAATAATGGTTTAAACACAGTGCAGGACGGACAGCAGTCAAGTTTAAAGGACGGTGCTGCTGCGTTAAGCAGCGTTCTGAATAACGGGACCCCGCAAACCGGAGGGAAAAACATGTCTGTACTGGCTCAGGAAACACTCGAAGCTGCCAATGCTCTCCAGGGACAAATTGGAAACTCTTCAATCACCACTTCTGCCAGTGATGCCGTAACAGATGACGGCAAGACTGACAGCGCCATCGCCAGATTGAACGATGTTGCCGCCGGCCTGGATGAATCTGATCCAGCAACTGCTGCTACTATCCGGAGCGCAATGGATGCCCTAAACTCTGGTCAGGAAATCCGAAATGCAAAAGCTTCTGAGCTTGACAGTCAGATCCATGCACAGTCTGATACAATCAGCAACGCTTCAAATATGGCTGCCGACAATCTGACAACAATTATTACCGATGCAACCATGCTGAAGGGAATGGCTGACAGTCTTGCACCAAACGCATCTGCCATTAGTGCCGGTGTTACACAGGCTGCGGATGGCGTAGCCAAAATTAATACGCTGATTACCGACAACGATAAAGGACTTCCCCAGGTCAGCCATAAGTTGAACGAATTGCAACAGGGAACAACTGCCCTGAAAGAAGGAATCGCTGGTGAAAACGGCCTTGCAAATGGTTTGGTACAATTATCCGCAGGCGCTTCTAAACTCAACAGCGGCGCAGCTTCTCTTGACGAAAACATGCAGGCTGCAGATGCTGGTGCAAAAAGTGTAACAGCCGGCGCCTCCCAGCTGTCCTCGGGAGCTCTCGCACTTGATAACGGCGCCGGTGCCCTCTCCAATGGAATCCAGAGTCTTCAGGTAGGATCCGCTGCCCTGGTTGATGGCGTAAAAAAACTGGATGATGGTGCCGCAACTCTGAATGACGGCATGATTCAATTCAATGAAAAAGGGATTCAGAAACTTGTAAGCGTATTTAACGGCGATATCGATGGCCTGCTGGATAAACTAAGCACAATGCTCGATGCCTCAAGAAAATACAAGAACTTCTCCGGCATTTCCAATAATATGGATGGACAGGTAAAATTTGTCTTTGTTTCAGATAAATAACACAAGTACAGAAAAAGGGGCAGTCTCCTCGTCGAGAAAGCTGTCTCTTTTTCTGTACCTATGCTCTTTTCTGCCTATGTGAATATTTAGGTGTTTGCAAAACGTCAAAACCTACAGTATTTTACACAATTCCCTGAGCCATCATGGCATCCACGACTTTCTCAAAACCTGCGATGTTTGCACCTACTACATAGTTTCCCTTTGCATCGTATCTTTCGGCTGCATCCACCATATTATGACAGATAGATACCATGATCCTCTTGAGGCGGCTGTCAACCTCCCCGAAAGTCCAGCTAAGTCTTTCACTGTTCTGAGACATTTCAAGAGCAGATGTGGCTACGCCCCCGGCATTGGCTGCCTTTCCAGGGGCAAATAGTATTCCATTTGCCTGAAGATATTCAGTTGCTTCTAGCGTCGTTGGCATATTTGCGCCCTCTGCCACTGCAATACATCCATTTTCTGCCAATACCTTCGCATCATCCAAAAGCAGTTCGTTTTGCGTTGCACACGGAAGTGCAATGTCAACTTTTACCGACCATACTCCTTTTCCCTCATGATACTTTGAATTTGGACGGTAATTCTTGTATTCTGTCAGTCTTGCCCGTTTTACTTCTTTGATTTCCTTAAGTACAGTTACGTCAATGCCATCCGGATCGTATACCCAGCCGTTTGAATCGCTGACGGTCACTACTTTGGCACCTAGCTGCTGCGCCTTCTCTGTTGCATAGATTGCAACATTGCCGGAGCCGGAAACAGCAATTGTCTTACCTTCCAATTTGATTCCATTGAGCTTTAGCATTTCCTGTGTCAGATAGAGCAGACCATATCCGGTAGCCTCCGTGCGCGCCAGAGAACCTCCGTAGCTTAATCCTTTTCCTGTAAGAACACCCTCTGATAATCCGCGGATACGCTTGTACTGCCCGTACAGATACCCGATTTCTCTTGCACCTGTTCCAATATCACCAGCCGGCACGTCTGTGTCTGCTCCGATGTACCTGCTCAGCTCCGTCATAAAGCTCTGACAAAATGCCATAATCTCTCTGTCAGATTTCCCTTTGGGGTCAAAGTCAGAGCCGCCCTTTCCTCCGCCGATAGGTAGGCCTGTCAGAGAGTTTTTAAAAATCTGCTCAAATCCCAGGAACTTAATAATGCCAAGGTTTACGGATGGATGCAGACGAAGCCCTCCTTTGTATGGTCCAATTGCACTGTTGAACTGAACACGGTAGCCTGTGTTTACATGAGCTTGGCCGTTATCATCTACCCACGGCACACGGAACTTCAATTGTCTTTCCGGTTCAGTCAGCCTTTCCAGAAGAGCGTCTCTGCGGAACTGTTCTTCATTTGCCTCCACTACGAGCCGAAGAGACTCCAGTACTTCCTTCACTGCCTGATGGAATTCCGGTTCTGCAGGATTCTTTTTCACTACTAACTCGATTACCTCGTCTACATATGACATCCCTTTTTCCTCCTAAAATGTAATAAATAGAGTGTCTTTCAACACTCTATTCATCTGCACATATTAATTATATTTGCGTTTTCTAGCAGCTTCAGATTTCTTCTTACGTCTTACGCTTGGCTTTTCATAATGCTCTCTTTTACGAATTTCCTGCTGAATACCAGCCTTCGCACAGTTTCTTTTGAATCTGCGTAAAGCGCTATCTAACGTCTCGTTTTCTTTAACGATTACATTTGACATAGTCTCACACCTAACCTCCCCTCCAGCCCTGTATTGTGCATCATACGACTGTTCGGGTATATTTATTGCACTACAGAAGATTATATCATATTTTTGATAAACGTCAACTGTTTACAACAAAAAAACTAAGAAAGTTGTCCCTTAAGGACCTCTGCTGTTTTTACAAGAGCTTCTTTGATTCCCGTTGGATTTTTGCCTCCCGCCTGTGCCATATTCGGACGGCCGCCACCGCCGCCGCCTACCAGACCGGCAATTGCTTTAATCAAGTTTCCCGCATGAGCGCCTTGTTTAATGGCATCTTCTGTCGCAGTTGCCATAAGATTTACTTTTCCTTCATTGTCGGATGCAAGAACAACAACCCCTTCTCCCAGTTTGTCCTTTAGCTGGTCTCCAAGTTCGCGTAAGCCTGACATATCTACACTGTCCACTTCTATAGCCAAAAGCTTGAGTCCTGCCACTTCCTGTACCTGATTCATGACATCCCCCATTGCATCCTGTGCAAGGCGGCTCTTTAAGCTTTCTGCCTCCGCGTGCAGAGCTTTGTTCTCCGACTGCAGATGAGAAATTTTTTCCACAAGATTGTCAGGTGCCGCCTTCATTGCTCTCGCCGCCTCATTCAATTTTTCTTCCAGGCTGCTATAGTAATCTAACAGACCTTTTGAGGTCAGTGCCTCAATACGACGTACCCCTGCAGCTACACCGCTTTCGGAGATAATCTTAAATGCCATGATTTCACTGGTATTTTTTACATGTGTACCGCCGCAGAATTCGATGGAGAACCCTCCCATATTTACTACCCGTACAATATCACCGTACTTTTCTCCGAAAAGTGCCTGCGCTCCGGTTTTCTTTGCCTCTTCTATAGGCATGTTCTGAATTTCTACAGGAAGAGATGCTGCAATGTTCTCATTAACGATATCCTCTACTTTCTTCAGTTCTTCCCGGCTCATTGCGGAAAAATGAGTAAAATCAAAACGCAGCCGTTCCTCATTCACACTGGAGCCTGCCTGCTCAACATGAGTGCCAAGTACCATCCTTAATGCCTTTTGGAGAAGATGAGTGGCACTGTGATTTCTTGCAGATAAAGCCCGTTTCCCCGCATTTACGGATAATTCAGCTTTTTGTCCCGCACGAAGCATTCCGCTGACGACTTGCCCCACATGGCCTATTTTACCGCCCAGAAGCTTAATTGTATCCTCTACTTTGAATACCCCTTCAGAAGTGCTTATAATGCCTGTATCGGCCGTCTGGCCCCCACTGGTGGCATAAAACGGAGTACTCTCCACAAAAGCAGTCCCTCTTTCTCCTTCTGAGAGTGCATCCACAATTTTCGTCTCAGAAGTCAGCACCAAAATTTCTGATTCATAGTTCAAGTGCTCATAGCCCACAAAGGTACTTGTGACACTTGGATCTATAGACTCATATATAGTCACATCTGCTCCCATATAGTTTGTCACGCCTCTGGCAGCCCTTGCAGTCTTTCTTTGCACTTCCATTGCAGCCCGAAATCCCTCTTCGTCCACATCCATCCCCTTCTCTTCCAGTATCTCCTTTGTCAGATCAATGGGAAACCCGTAAGTGTCATACAGTTTGAAGGCATCTTCACCGGGAAGAGTTTTTTTCTGCACTGTGTTCATATCAGCAATCATCTCAGATAAAATTCCCAACCCCTGGTCGATGGTCTTATTAAACTGCTCTTCTTCCTTTACAATTACTTTCAGAATAAAGTCTCTCTTTTCTTCCAGCTCTGGGTAGCCGTCTTTAGAACCTTCAATTACAGTTTCCGCCAGTGTTTCCATAAAGTTTCCTTCTATGTTCAGGAGCCGTCCGTGCCTGCATGCCCTCCTGAGCAGACGCCGCAATACATATCCCCTTCCTTCATTGGAAGGCATGATTCCGTCGGATATCATAAATGTTACGGAGCGGACATGATCCGTAATTACACGGATTGAGACATCCATTTGATAATCTTTTGCATACTCCACATTGGCAAGCCTGCAAACATGGGTGCGGAGTTCTTTGAGGGTATCCACATCAAAAATAGAATCCACATCCTGCACCACAGAAGCCAGTCTTTCCAGTCCCATTCCCGTATCAATGTTCTTCTGCTCCAGTTCTGAATAGTGCCCTTCACCATCATTTTCAAACTGGGTAAATACATTGTTCCATATTTCCATATAACGGTCACAGTCGCAGCCTACTTTGCAATCCGGTTTGCCACACCCGTACTTTTCTCCTCTATCGTAATAAATTTCAGAGCAGGGGCCGCATGGACCGGAACCATGCTCCCAAAAATTATCTTCCTTTCCGAACTTAAAAATGCGCTCGGGGGAAATTCCTATCTTTTTATTCCAGATTTCAAAGGCCTCATCATCCTCCACATATACGGATGGATATAATCTGTCCGGGTCAAGGCCTACTACCTCTGTAAGAAACTCCCAAGACCACTCGATCGCCTCATTCTTGAAATAATCTCCAAAAGAAAAATTTCCAAGCATTTCAAAAAAGGTACCGTGACGGGCGGTCTTTCCAACATTCTCAATATCACCTGTACGGATACATTTCTGACATGTCGTCACCCTTTTCCTCGGCGGAATCTCCTGTCCTGTAAAATATGGTTTCAGCGGTGCCATTCCTGAATTAATGAGCAGAAGGCTATTATCGTTATGTGGCACTAAAGAGAAGCTCTTCATTGCCAGATGCCCTTTACTTTCAAAAAACTCCAAGAACATCTTTCTTAATTGGTTTACTCCATATGACTGCATAATTTCATCCTCCGGTTTCTTTATCTGAGGCAGGGAACTCTGCCTTATGCGTGTTCAAAATTTTGCTAAGCTATCATACCATAGCTGTAAAAGTTTTTCAAATAGTTACTTTTATTTTAGCTCAACCTCATTTTCTCCTTCTTGTCCCCTTTAAAAACACGCTGCGCGTAATATACGGACTGCATGGCATCTTTTCCATAAAAATCTGCTCCTATCATATCGGCATATTCCTGGTTCAGTACCGCACCGCCTACCATCACTTGGCAGCCGGGCACACTTTTTCTCAGCTGACGTATCGTTTCCTCCATACTGACCACAGTAGTTGTCATGAGTGCACTTAAGCCCACAAGCTGTACATTCTCTTCTTTTGCTTTCTCAGTGATTCTTTCTGGTGCCACATCTTTCCCCATATCTATAACATCGAAGCCGTAGTTTTCCAACAATACCTTTACGATATTTTTACCGATATCATGGATATCCCCCTTTACGGTGGCCAGTATGACTTTATCCTTCTTTTCACCCTGCCCACCGCTTTTGGCGAGAGAATCCTTCAAAATGGCAAATGATGCTTTCGCCGTCTCTGCGCTCACTAAAAGCTGGGGCAGAAAGACTGTGCCCTGCTCAAATCCTTTTCCCACATAATCCAGCGCAGGAATCAGGTGTTCATTGATGATATCAAGAGGCGCCTGTTTTTTAACCATGTCACTGGTAATGTGATAGGCTTCTTCCTTCAGGCCTTTCTCAATTGCCGTTTTGAGTGACATTTTGGAAGCGCCGGAAGAAGCATCCTGTACAGCACTGCTTATACCTGCATATCTGGAAATATATTTCTCACAATTACTATCCAGATTCATGAGCGCATGATATGCATAAAAGGACTTCATCATTTCTTCAGAGAAGGGATTGATGATTCCTGCACTCAAACCGTTTAACATTGCCATAGTATAAAAATTGGAATTAATGACAGGACGGCCGGGCAGTCCAAACGAAATATTAGACACTCCCAGAACCGTGTGCACACCCAGCTCTTCCCTGACCTTCTTCAGAGCCTCCAGCGTCACCTTTGCCCCTTCAGGTTCTGAACTAATTGTCATAGCAAGCACATCAATTACAATATCCTTTTTTTGTATTCCATATTTCTTTGCTTCCTTGATAATCTTTCGGGCAACTGCTACTCTCTCTTCTGCTGTTTTGGGGATTCCTGTCTCATCCAGAGTAAGTCCTATGACAACACCGCCATATTTTTGCATCAAAGGAAATACAACGTCCATAGATTCCTGCTTGCCGCTGACAGAATTCACCATGGGCTTCCCGTTATAAATCCGCAGTGCCGCTTCCATAGCCTTTGCATCCACCGTATCAATCTGAAGCGGCAGGTTGGTTACGCTCTGTAGTTCTTCCACTACCTCTACCATCACTGCGGTCTCGTCTATATCCGGCAGTCCCACATTCACATCCAGGATATGTGCCCCCAGATCCTGCTGGGTGATTCCTTCCTTGAGAATATAATCTATGTCATGTTCCTTCAATGCCTGCTTAAATCTCTTTTTCCCTGTGGGGTTGATTCGTTCGCCTATGATTTTAGAACCCTGTCCGAAACATACAGATTGTCCATAGGAGGAAACCATTGTGATATTTTTTTCTGCGATTGGCTTCAGCGGCATTCCCCGGCAGATTTCTGTCATTTCTCTGATATGCTCAGGTGTAGTACCGCAGCACCCGCCCACAATGGCAGCGCCCTGACTTACAATTTCTCGCATAGTGGCCGCAAACTCCCTGGGAAGAACATCGTAATAAGTCTCTCCTCTTACCTGTTTGGGCAGTCCTGCGTTAGGCTTGACAATAATAGGCAGTGAAGTGTACTGAAGGATCTGTTCAAAAACAGGAAGCATCTGTACCGGCCCCAGACCACAGTTGATACCAAGTGCATCCACCCGCAGTCCTTCCAACAGTGCCACAACTGCAGGAACGTCTGCTCCAGTGAGAAGCTTGCCCCTCTCGTCAAAAATAGTCGTTACAAACACCGGAAGACTGGTGTTTTCTTTCGCCGCCAGTACAGCAGCCTTCAATTCATAGGTGTCACTCATGGTCTCAATGTGAATCAAATCTGCTCCCGCCTCAGCCCCACAGCGCATTACCTCACCAAAAGCTTCGTAGGCATCTTCAAAATCCAGATCCCCCATGGGTCTTAACAGTTTTCCGGTAGGCCCCACATCCAGTGCAGTGTAAATTTCTCGTCCGCCTGTCTCTGCCAGGGCGGCTGCTGTCTTGGCGTGTATCACTGCCGTGCGCACAATTTCCTGAAGTGAACAGGTTTCATCATGAAATTTCAGTGCATTAGCTCCAAATGTATTTGTCAGCACAATATCACTGCCGGATTCGATATATTGCCTGTGGATGTCTGTGATAACATCGGCATGCATTATATTCCATGTTTCAGGAAGCTCTCCAGGCTTTAAACCCTCCGCCTGAAGTAAGGTTCCCATGCCACCGTCGAAAAACAGCAGCTCTTTTCCTAATCTGTCTAAAATCATATTGTATCCCTTCTATACGCACAATCTTCTTTACTGCAAGACTCACAGCCTTTGATGTGGCATTTTTCTTTTGCGGCACTGGCTCCTATAACAGCCGTGACAGACTTTGTCGGAGACATCATAAAACTATCTGTCATGGTCAGCCCAATCTTCTTTGCACAGTCCAGCATCTGCATGAGCACAGCCTGATACTGTATGTCAAAATCTCCATACCCGGGGCTGAAACGTGGTCTAAGATAAAGACCCTGGGGTTTTAGCTCCCTGCCGATATTGTCCTGACATTCGTCACAATATTCTTCCAGCATAGCAGCCGCACATGCCTGCAGTACCACTGCCTTAGCCATATCGGTCAAAGAAGCCCTTCGGATGAGTCTGTCCACTCCTATTCCCAAGGTTGCTCCAAACAGCACGATTTTATTACAGCCTTTAAGGTTCTTCCTCAAATTTTTGCTGTATATCTCCGCAGTTTCAATTAGAATCTTGTCATCCGCCATCTGTTTTAAATCAAAGATGCGGTAGATGAATTTCCGGCCTGCAGCCGTCCCCAGATTCAAAAAAGAATCTGAAATCAGTGCAAGGGTATGATCGTCTACCGCATGTTTTCCATATCCCAGATAACGGATGGCTTCTTTCGTCATCGTATCCATTTGTTGCAGCTCCTAGCATTTTACAATTTCTGATAATTGAGACATAATTGTTTCCGCCACTTCCGGTTTGTTCATCGAATATATATGGATATTTCTCACTCCATTGGCAAGCAAATCAATAATCTGGTCAACAGCATATGCGATTCCGGCCTGCTGCATAGCCTCCGGGCAATCTCCGAACCGGTCTGCAATCGCCAAAAAACGCCTGGGGAATACAGTACCTGAGAGTTCAACGCTTCGCTTTATCTGCGCTGCACTCGTGATAGGCATAATGCCGGGCAAAACAGGTACTGTGATACCCGCCTCCCGGATACGGTACAAAAAATTATAGTGGATATCATTTTCAAAAAACATCTGGGTGGTCAGAAAATCAACTCCCCTGTCCACCTTTTCTTTCAGAAATCTGATGTCCTCTTTACTATATTGACTCTCCGGGTGTCCTTCCGGATAACAGGCTGCACCGACACAAAAATCACCATTTTTATGTATCTCTGTCACCAGCTCGCTGGCATGACGGAAACGATCCTCTGAGGGAAAAGATAAATTTTCCGGAATGTCTCCTCTCAGTGCCAGTATGTTTTCTATTCCCAATTCTTTGAGATTCTTTATAACATTTATTACTTCGTCCTTTGTGGAGGAGGCACAGGTGAGATGTGCCAGACTTTCTACACCCAGATCCTCTTTGATATGTCTTGCAATTTCTGCGGTATTCTTACTGGTGCCGCCTCCTGCCCCATAAGTGACACTGATAAAGTCCGGTTTCAATTCAGCAATCCTGTTCGTTGCCCGTAACACCTTATCAAATCCTGCATTCGTTTTCGGCGGAAAAACCTCAAAGGATATGTGTATCCGGTCTTCCTTCAGTTTGTCTATAATCTTCATGTAATCTATTCCCCTGTCTTTATCTTAAGCCCTTTTCTAAAAAGCTATTTTTCTTATTCTTCAATCAGGTTCCTGTATAATTCCTGATACTGTCTGGCGGAATTCTTCCAGGAAAAATCCTGGTTCATAGCGTGCTCTACAATTTTATTCCAATCACGTTTCTTGTCGTAGTAAATACGTTCTGCATAACGAATTGTATTCAGCATTTCGTGTGCATTGTAATTGGCAAAGCTAAAACCTGTACCAGTTTTAGCAAATTCGTTATATGGCTTTACTGTATCCTTTAATCCTCCAGTCTCTCTCACAATCGGAACCGTACCATAGCGAAGACTTATGAGCTGACTTAAACCACATGGTTCAAACAGCGACGGCATCAAAAATGCATCACAGGATGCATAAATCCGATGGGATAAATCTTCCGAATAAAAGATATTCGCAGATACTTTTCCTGCATATTTCCAAGCAAAGTGCCGGAGCATATTCTCGTATCTTGTTTCACCTGTGCCTAATACAACCATCTGTACCGCATCTTGACACAGCTCATCCATTACATAATCTATCAGGTCAAACCCTTTTTGGTCTGTCAGCCTGGATACCATTCCGATAAGCATAGTTCTGGAGTTCTTCTCCAGCCCCAGTTCATCCTGCAGCGCCAGCTTGTTGGCTGGTTTATTCCTCCGGAAGGTATCTGTCGTAAACTTTTTGCTAATTCTGGTGTCTGAAAACGGACTGTATTCTTCGTAATCAAGCCCATTTATAATACCGCATAAATCATTGGACCTGGCCCTCATCAGACCGTCAAGCCCTTCCCCGTAGAAAGGTGTCTTAATCTCCTCGGCATAAGTTTGGCTTACTGTCGTTACCCTGTCTGCATATACAATCCCGCCCTTCAGAAGATTGGCATCCTTGTATGCCTCCATTTTGTCCGGTACAAAATAATACTCTGGCAGTTCTGTAATCTGACGGACAGTTTTTGTGTCCCACACTCCCTGGAACTTCAGATTATGTATTGTCATAATTGTTTTAATTCCCCGGTAATACTCTCCCAGGTAACGGAAATTATCAATATAAACCGGTATCAGCCCGGTCTGCCAGTCATGACAGTGTATTAAATCAGGACGAAATCCGATGACCGGAAGAATACTTAAGACCGCTTTTGAAAAAAAAGCAAACTTTTCAATATTCCACCTTGGATCTCCATCATATGGAGCAGCACCGCTGAAATAGTACTCATTGTCAATAAAATAGAATGTAACATTCTCATGTACACATTTCAGAATTCCCACATACTGATTCTGATCTGCAATGTCCATATAGAAATGGTCTACATTTTCCATTTTATCTTCCCATTTCGGAATCATACAGGAATATTTCGGAAGCACAACACGTACGTCAAACTTTTTTTTGTTAAAGTATTTAGGCAGCGAACCTGCGACATCCGCAAGACCTCCTGTCTTAATAAACGGTACGCATTCTGAAGCTGCAAACAAAATGTTTTTCATAGTCTTTCCTCCAATTCCCTCAGTATTTACTTTAAAATTTTATATTACAAAGTATTATAACCTATTTTCTGAGTAAAAGAAAGAATTATCTGTGCTTGTACTCTAATTGAATCGTATCGGCAATCAGGGCTATAAATTCTGAATTTGTAGGCTTCCCTTTTCCTGTGCTGACTGTATATCCAAATAATTCGTCCAATGTGTCTAGTTTTCCCCGGTTCCATGCAACTTCGATTGCATGACGTATGGCACGCTCAACACGGCTGGATGTGGTCTGGTACTTCTTTGCCACGGTGGGGTAAAGTACCTTCGTAATCGCATTGAGCACATCCATGTCCTCAACAGCCATCATGATTGCATCCCTCAGATAATGATATCCTTTGATGTGAGCCGGTATGCCGATTTCATGCAGCATATTCGTAATACGATTCTCCAGGTCTTCTTCTCTGGTACATGAATGCACGGATAATTCCTCATTTTTCTTGTCGTGATTTTGGAACACTTTTCTTACAGTTTTGATACGATTCACCAACATCTCATTATTGAAAGGTTTCATGATGTAGTAATTTGCACCTTTATTGAAGGCGTCTTCTGTGATTTTTTCTTGGCCGACCGCTGTTACGACAATAAAATCAGGGTGTTTTGACATGGTTTTGTCTTGATTAATACACTCCATAACAGATAACCCATCCATTTTCGGCATAATAAGATCAAGAAGAACCACATCTGGCTGCTGGTTTTTGATAATTTGACACATCTCTTCACCATTTTTTGCCTTTCCCACCACCTTGAGCTCTTTGTCCATGTTGATAATTTCTTCCAGCAAATCCAAAATCCTCTCATTATCATCAGCAATGGCCACGTTCAAATGTTCCATAATCCCTCTCTCCTCCGAGGACCTAAACTGAAAAATACCACGCGATTATTATATCCCGACGACCATTATAGAAGCAAGAGGAATTTGTTTCGTAAATTCGACAAAGACACTTACTTAACATTTTCCAACATGTTCTCTATAAAAATTCCGTACCCTTTTGTGGAATCTTGCACAAAAACATGGGTTACTGCGCCTATTAATTTCCCTTTCTGGAGGATTGGACTTCCACTCATTCCTTGTATGATTCCACCAGTCTTTTCAAGGAGTTCGGGGTCTGTCACCTGGATCACCAGACCCTTATTCACCTCTTGTCCGGAATAGTCGATATCTGTCACTTTTATACTATATTCATGCACTTCGTTGTCGATGTAGCAACGCATTGTCGCATCCCCAATTTCTATTTCATCTTTGGATGCAGTCTCAACAGGAATCTGTTCTGTGAACAAATCATCAATTTTATCTATCCTCCCATAAATTCCTTCCTCTGTGTTCTTTTCAACCGTGCCAAGCCTATTGTACCCATTGTACACAATAATTCCTTCCATGCTTCCCGGTATGCCATTCTCCCCCTTTTTGATAGAGTGTATGCTTGTTTTATAAAGGGTTCCGTCTGCGATGGAGAGCAATGTATTTGTATCTATATCATGTATCCCATGCCCCAAAGCTCCGAACCTGCTGCTTTTAGTCAGAAATGTAACAGTTCCAAGACCCTGTATATTATCTCTCACCCAGATTCCCAATTTGTACTCATCAGGCTTACACTCCACCGGTTTGATTTTTACATCTAAAGTTTCTTCGTTTCTTCTAAGCTGAAGAATCACCGTTTCCTCATCTAATTTCTTTAAAGCATTCATCAAGTCCTTTTTATTTTCAATTGTTTTCCCATTTAATCCGGTAATATAATCACCGCATTTCACAAGATGCGCTGCCGGCTCATAAGCCGTCCCGTCTAAGCCTTCAATATGTTCTGTGTCCAGAACCATAACTCCATCGGTTTCCATATAAATTCCCACCGGCATACCTCCGACAAGAACCGTATCGCTGCTGATTGCCTCTGTGCTGACTTCCGTCTGTTTTGCCGAATCCGCAGTGGATATCCACCCGAAACATCCTACAGCAGCAGATAAAAAAACAATAAAAAAGAAAACAAGTACTTTATTATGCCAGTGTTCTCTCATGCACACACATCCTTTCTTAAAAAAAGCAGATACCGTTCTGGTATCTGTTTTAGTATGTGTGTATATAGTTTGTTTCACACTGGTATTATATTTCACGCTTTGCCAGTTCTTTCATTTCGGCTGCACTCTCCATTATTTTGGCGGTTATCTTTGCTCCGCCCAGCAATCTTGCAAGTTCGTTGATCGATTCCTGCTCTCCCAGGCAAAATATTTCTGTTTTGGTTATATTTGATTTTGCTTCTTTTTGAATCAAGTAATGTGCATCTGCCATAGCTGCTATCTGGGGAAGGTGAGTAATGCAAATAACCTGCCTGTTTTTGCCTATCGCACGCATCTTTTCCCCGACCCTGCCGGCAGTAATTCCACTGATTCCCGTATCTATTTCATCAAAAATCAGAGTTGGTGTGTCTTCCTTATCTGCCAATACAGCCTTAACTGCGAGCATAATTCTGGAAAGTTCTCCTCCAGACGCAATATTTCCCAAAGGCTTTACCGGCTCGCCGGGATTTGTAGAAATATAAAATTCACCTTCATCTGCTCCATTTGTAGAATAATTACCAATACTACTTACCTTCATTTCAAACTGTACATCCAGGAAATTTAAATCAATTAATCCCAGCCTTATCTCTTTAACAAAGGTGTGCGCAGCCTCTTTCCGCGCTTTTGTCAGCGCTGCTGAATATTTCTTTAATTCCTTTTCACTGTCTGCATATTTTTTTTCGAGTTCTGCAGTATAATTCTCATAATCTTTCAGTTCCTTTAGTCTTTCACTTTTTGTTCTGCAATATTCTTTGATTTCATTTACATTATTTCCATATTTTGCCTTTAAATAATTTAACAGATTCAGACGATTTTCTGTCTCATAATACTCTTCCTCCGAAAACTCGAAACTTTTTGCATACTCAGAGAGTTCTCTGTTAAAGTCGTTGAGAAGGCTGTCAATCTCCACAAGCTGCTGATATAAAGCACTGCCGGCGGCGTCACAGTCCTCTACACCCTGAAAGGCGCGGATGGCTCTGCTTAAGGCATCGCTGGCATTACCGGATGCACTCTCACTTGTAAACTGGTAAGTTTGGGCAATGCTCTCCGTAAAACGTCTGCTTTCAGTCATACGCTGGTACAGCGCCTCAAGGCTTTCATCTTCTCCATCCTGTAAATTTGCTTCTTCTATTTCGCTCACTTCAAATTCGGCAAGTGAAATTTCTTTTTTACGGCTTTCCTCGTCCATACCCGATGCTTCCAAATCACGCCAGCATTTCTGAAATTTCTTAAACGCAGTGGCAACAGATGTTTTTAACTCTGTCACCCTCTCACCAGCATACACATCCAGCAGTGCAAGATGATTTTTCTTATGCAGCAGTGTCTGGTGTTCGTGCTGTCCGTATATATCAATCAAAATACTGGCCACGTCCTTCAGGGTGGCCATATTCACAGTCTCTCCGTTAATTTTGCTGACGCTGCGGCCCTCCATCAATTTTCTTGAAAGCACAAGCATCCCGCCTTCAGGAAAAATATCCAGTTCCTCCAGCTGCTTTTCTATCACATCATCGTCTACTGAAAACATCAGCTCAACAAGGCCGAAGCCGGTTCCCTTTCTCAGCATGTCTGCACTGTATCTGCCGCCCAGGGCAAGACCTACAGAGCCCAGAACAATAGATTTTCCGGCTCCCGTCTCCCCGGTCAGGATATTGAGTCCTGACTGGAATTCCACTTCAATTTCGTCAATTAACGCTAAGTTTTTTACATGCAGATATTGTAACATATATTTTCCCTAATTCCCCTTTGCCACAATCTTCCGAATCTTATCCATGACAGCTGTGGTATCTTCTACACTGCGGATTGCGCACATAATCGTATCATCCCCCGCAATGCACCCCACTACCTCTTTCCATTTCATGGCGTCTACCGCAGCAGCAACTGCCATTGCCATGCCTGATACAGTCTTAATCACAAGAATATTTTGTGCCATATCCATAGACACATAGCCATCCTTAAGCACACGGATATACTTTTCACTCATCCCATCTTCCTTGGCTTTTAGTATCTCATATTTCTGTCTGCTTCCACCGACAGATACCTTGGTAAGCTTCAAATCCCTGATGTCTCTGGACACTGTTGCCTGCGTCACTTTGAATCCGGCTCTATTTAAATATTCCGCCAGCTCTTCCTGAGTCTCAATATCATTCTGGCTGATTAATTCAATGATTTTTGCATGGCGACTGACCTTCATAATTCTACTTTCCTTTCATCTTCTTACATAATCTTCTCATAAAACTCTCATTGTAAAGCTTAATCATCTTCGTCGTTTCTTCTGCCCTCTTTATCAAAATTCTGTTCCCGGTTATCATGGAGATGGGATTTGTACCATCAAATGCGGCCACGGCATGTTCCGTTTTGCCATATCGTCCCGGACAGATTTCCACCTCAATAATGTCTTCTGCCGACAATACGATACTGTTTGTATTCAGTGCATGGGGGCAAATAGGCGTAATTACGAACATGCTGGCCGTAGGCTCCACAATGGGACCGCCTGCGGAAAGATTATATCCCGTCGTCCCCGTAGGCGTGGAAATAATCACACCGTCAGCTTGATATGAGCTGAGTAGTTCCCCATTAACATAAATGTTAAAGTGTATGACACGAAGGGATCCTTCTCTTGTGATCACAATGTCATTCATCGCTGAATGTGCAGGTATCTCCTCCACCTGGCCGCACAGCATCATGCGCTCCTCAATAGCCGGTTTAGTATGGAACAAAATATCCAGAGCTTTACGGAAATCATGTAGTTCCACCTCAGTCAGATAACCCAATGTCCCCAGATTGATACCCACCAACGGAATATTGCGTCCCTCCAACTCCCTTGCCGCACGGATGAAAGTCCCGTCACCGCCTAGAACGAGAGCGCAGTCCACCTTCTCCGGGACAGTCCCTTGTATAATATTTCCTTTCTCATCTTTCTGTGACAGAATACCCTTTTTGCCATTTTGCCTGATGTATTCTAAAATTTCATTTGTGATGCAGAAATCAGTATCTTTCAGTTTGTTTGTTATAATATAAAAATTGTCCATTGTATCCCCTTATTTCCGCGAGCAACGAGCCAAGGTCAAGCAGGCTTGACTTTGGCGACTGCCGCGAGAGTCAAATACTCCGCAGCTCGCCGCGTTGCAAATTTAATGTCCCGTAGCTTGCTGCGAGGTCTTTGACTTCGTCAGTGTCTCAAATGCTCTGTCCACCACTGCCCACAAGTCAGCTTTTATTTCAATTGTACCCACCGCTGATTTTTTTAAATGTATCAGATATTCAATGTTCCCCTCAGGCCCCTTGATTGGAGAAAAATCAATATTCTTTACTTCAAACCCGATGGAGCTGGCATACGATGCCACTTTTTCTATGACCTCATGATGGGTGCTTCTCTCCCGCACCACCCCTTTTTTTCCGACTTTTTCTCTTCCCGCCTCAAACTGCGGCTTAATCAGAGCCACAATCTCTCCATCTTCTTTCAGATAGCTGCGTATAGGCTCCAATACCTTTGTCAAAGAAATAAACGAAACATCTATCGAAGAAAAGTCCACCGGCTCTTTGATGTCATCCGGGGTCACATAACGGATATTAGTTTTCTCCATACATACTACCCGCTCATCCTGCCTCAGTTTCCAGTCAAGCTGTCCTCTGCCGACATCTATAGCAAATACTTTTACAGCTCCATTCTGCAGCATACAGTCGGTAAAGCCGCCTGTAGATGAACCAACATCCGTGCAAACCTTTCCTGCAACACTGACATCAAAATTAGCAAGTGCCTTTTCCAGCTTCAGCCCGCCACGGCTTACATAAGGCAGGGTATGCCCCCGCACCTCAATGGACACCTCCTCAGAGAAAGCAGAGCCTGCTTTGTCCTCCCGCTGTCCATCCACAAAGACATTTCCCGACATAATGATAGCTTTTGCCTTTTCCCTGGATTCTGCCAGATTTCGCTTCACCAGCAGTATATCTAATCTTTCCTTCATTTTCCTCTTTCATCCTACTCTTATTTTATATTTTCCCGCTTAAAGCAGGATATATATTCTGTAATCACTTTTTTTGTAATGCTTTCACAGTCAAGCCCTACTTCATGGCGCAGTACGTCCACACTTCCATGCTCCACATAATCATCAGAAATCCCGATATTAAGCACATGAACCCCCAAATGAGCTCTTGATACATGTGAAAGCACCTGTTCTCCATAGCCGCCGGTCAGGACATTCTCTTCTATGGTCACAAAAAGTGTATGGTCCGCGGCCATTCTTTCCAGCATTTTAGTATCCAGAGGCTTTATGAACCGGCTGTTGACCAGGCTGCAGCAATATCCGGTGTCCTTTAGTTTTCTCCGCACTTCCTCTGCAAGGGAAGCCATATGGCCTACAAATAAAATGACAATATCCTCTTCTTCATAGATAACTTCACTCTTCCCATATACAACAGGCGTACGAAAATTTTTAAGTCCCCCATAGGCCTCTCCTCTTGGATACCGTAAAGCTATAGGATATTCAAAATCCACAGCAAACCTGACCATATCCGCCATCTCCCAGCGATTCTTGGGAGACATAATCGTCATATTCGGAATTGTGGACAGAAAAGACAGGTCGAACAGTCCTTGATGTGTCTCGCCGTCACTGCCCACTAGGCCTGCACGATCCACAGCCAGAAAAACCGGCAGCTTTTGCAGACATATATCATGGATCGTCTGGTCATAGGCCCGCTGCAAAAAGGATGAATACACTGCAACCACCGGCTTCATTCCACCTGCGGCCAGCCCTGCCGCAAACGTCAGCGCATGCTCTTCTGCAATTCCCACATCGAAGAAACGTTCCGGGAAATACTTCTGAAAACGTGAAAGTCCCGTACCATCCGCCATGGCGGCTGTGATTGCAGTGACCCTTTCATCCTGCCCTGCAATGTCACAAAGCACTTTAGAGAACACATCTGAATAGCTGTCCTTCTGGCTGCTGCCCCCGTTTGACTCTCCGGTGGCTACATCAAAAGGTCCGGTTCCGTGAAAGCGGGCAGGGTTTTCCTCTGCCGGAGTATATCCCTTTCCCTTCTTCGTCAGAACATGGATAAGTACCGCGTGATTTACTCTTTTTGCCTCATGCAAAGTTCTGCATAGACTCTTCACATCATGGCCGTCTATAGGACCAAGATAAGTAATTCCCATGTCTTCAAACAACATGCCCGGTACAAGAAGCTGTTTGATGCCGCTTTTCGTTTTCTTCACCTTATTTACAATTTTTTCTCCCTGTACAGGAATCTTAAGAAGCGTGTCCTCCACACCCTTCTTCAAACCTGTATAAGCTTCTGCTGTACGCAGGCCATTGAGATATTTAGACATTCCGCCTACATTTTCGGATATAGACATATTGTTGTCATTGAGTATGATAATAAAATTACTTTTCAGACGGGATGCATTGTTCAGGGCCTCATATGCCATTCCCCCTGTCATGGCACCATCCCCTATAATGGACACAACAGAATTTGAAGCCCCAAGTATATCCCTGGCGGCTACATATCCCAGCCCTGCAGAAATAGATGTGGAACTGTGCCCTGTATCAAAAGCATCACATTTACTTTCCTTTCGCTTTGGAAACCCGCTCATTCCTCCATATTTGCGCAAGGCATCAAAGCCTGCCCGGCGGCCTGTCAAGAGCTTATGTGTGTAGGCTTGGTGTCCCACATCCCAAATCAGCTTGTCCTCAGGCAGTGAAAATACCAGATGCAGCGCCATCGTAAGTTCTACAACCCCAAGGTTTGAAGCCAGATGTCCGCCGGTCCTGCTGATTTTTTCAATAAGGAACTGCCGGATTTCTTCCGCCAGCAGACCCAGTTCTTCCGGACTGAGCTTTTTTATATCATTTTCCCTTTGAATCTTTTCTAATATCATAAGGAATTCCTCTCTATTTGCTTCTGTTAATTAATGATTCCAACAGTTGAGGCAGATATTCCTCCTTTGGCTCCAGACTCATAAGAAGCTCCACAGCCTCATGGGAAAGCTTTTCCACCAGTGCTTTCGCCTCTGATATTCCTTTCCATGTAACATAGGTTGTCTTGTCATTTTTTTCATCACTGTGTATCGGCTTCCCCAGAATTTCCGCAGTTCCTGTGATATCCAGGATATCATCCTGAATCTGAAAAGCCAGCCCTGTCTTCCCTGCAATCTCTTCTGCAAGCTTCACCTGTTTTTCGTCTGCACCCCCGAGGATAGCTCCGATCATCATAGCCGCCTCAATCAGAGCACCTGTCTTCAGCCTGTAGATAAAATCCAGCTTTTCACCGGATACGGATTCCCCGGCGGATTTTACATCTACTACCTGTCCCCCGATCATCCCATAAATTCCAGCCTTTCTGGCCAATATTTGAAGAGCCTTCCCAATCTGACAACTTCGCTCCGGCTCCATATCAAAAGCGCCGGAAGCAGTCTCAAAAGCATAATTGAGCAGTGCATCACCAGTCAGAATTCCAATATCCTCTCCATATACAATATGAGCCGTCTTTCTCCCCCTCCGGTAATCATCGTTATCCATGGCCGGAAGGTCATCATGAACCAGTGAATAGGTGTGAATCATCTCCAGCGCTGCCATAAAAGGCTCTATCACCCGGCTTTTTCCACCGAAGAGCCGGTAGGTCTCCTGCATCAGCATGGGGCGGAGACGTTTTCCCCCGGCCATCAAGCTGTATTCCATAGCTTCCATAATTACGGCCTGGTACCCTTCCTGTTTTGGAAGGTACTTGCGCAGTATGCCCTCAATTTCTTTTGTTTTTATCTGATATATCTCCTTAAAATTCATGAGCCTCTCCATTCTCATCCAGCATCTGTACCTTTTTCTCCACGGTATCAATCGTTGTATTACACTGCTTCAACAAATTCATTCCCTTTTGATAGAGCTGAAAGGATTCCTCCAAAGATATTTCATCTCCTTCCAGTCTGGAAACTACCTGTTCCAGATTTTCAAACAGCTCTTCCAGGGAAGGTTCCTGCTCCTTTTGTATATCATTTTCCTGCTCTGTCATCTAACTTCACCTCCGCCGTATCTTTTACTTCTGCACCGATATATCCATCCGTTACATAGATTCGGATTGGAGCTCCGGGAAAAACCTGCTTTATAGACTTAATGTTTGCGTCTTTGGGCCCTTCCACATAAGAATATCCGTGATTTAACTTTGCCAAAGGCGAAAGACCCTTCATCTGCTCCACATATAGTGCAAACTGGTGTTTCTTTCCTTCCAGGCAATTATTCATCAGTATGCGCAGCCTCTGCTCTGCATCTGCAGTGCGCTGTCTTTTCTCGTTAAGCTTCTGGCCCGGGTGTGCAAGCTTAAGTTTAAGTGCTGCCTGCTCAATCCTTGTTCTCTCCTGAGAAATCCTCTGGGTTATACTGCGCCTCAACTGCAGCTCATATTCTCCCATGAGCCCTGCTGTTCCCATGTACTCATAGACCGCAAGTTCAGCGGCTGCCGACGGTGTGGGCGCACGCAGATCAGCCACATAATCTGCAATGGTTGTGTCTGTTTCATGTCCAACAGCAGAGATGACAGGAATGCGGCAGTCAAAAATGGCCCGTGCCACTGCCTCTTCGTTGAATGCCCATAAGTCTTCTATAGAGCCGCCTCCGCGTCCCACAATCATCACATCCACGCCCCTTTTCTCCAGCATTTTGATTCCACGGACAATGCTGGCCGCTGCACCCTCTCCCTGTACAAGTGCAGGATACAGAATTAGCTGCACATAGGGATTTCTTCTGGAAGCGATGTTGATAATATCACGGACTGCAGCACCTGTAGGTGCCGTCACAATGCCCACCGTCTTCACATATTTCGGAATAGGCTGCTTATACTGGGGGGCAAACATGCCCATCTCCTCCAGTTCTTTTTTGAGTGTCTCAAATTTTTCATACAGAAGTCCCGCTCCGTCCAATATAATTTCTCTGGCATAAAGCTGGTAATTGCCGCTCTTTTCATAAACACCAATGGCTCCTAAAACAATCACCTGCTGGCCCTCCTGCATACGAAAAGAAAGCCCTGACCGTGAACCCGCGAACATTACACAGGCTATCGTGCCGGACTCGTCCTTTAACGAAAAATAGATATGTCCTGAAGTATGATATTTACAATTGGAGACCTCACCTTTTACATAAATTCTATTCAGCATGAAGTCCTGTGTAAACATGTTTTTAATATATGCATTGACCTGCTTTACCGTATAGACGTTACGCATAGCTGCCTCCTAGTCCGCAAGTTTCGCAAGAACCCCATTGACGAAGGAGGGACCTTCGTCCCCGCTGAAACGTTTTGCCAGCTCCACAGCTTCATTGATTGCCACGCCTGTCGGAATGTCCTCATCCCACTTCATCTCGTAGGTGGCAAGGCGCAAAATTGTTAAATCCACTTTGTTCATCCTTGTGGTCTTCCAGCCTGTGGTTTTCTTGTTCAAAATCCCGTCAATCTCAGTTACTTTTCCTATGACTGCCTGCAGTTTGTTTTTTATCTGCTCCTTTTCTGCCTTTCCAGCACTCTCAAGATAATCTAAGTAAAGGCTTATATGTTCCGGCATATCCTCCATATCAATAAACTCTATCTGAAAAAGCATTTTAAAAACATGCTCCCGAAACTCTCTTCTTACCATGTACTGGCTCCTTTCCATTAACATCCCAAATTAACAAGCAAAAGGGATGTCTTACGACACCCCCTATTATACTACACCTCTGCTGTCCTTTGCAATGAAAAGGTTATTCCTGGTTTTCCATTTCTACACCGGCCACCTTGATGTTGACATCGGCTACCTCCAAACCGGTCATGTTCTCCACTGCACTCTTCACCTTTTCCTGCACCTTGGAAGAAATCTCCATGATGCTGTAATTATACTTCAGGTTCAGTGCCAGAGAAACTGTCACAACACCTTCAAGCACGTCCACCTTCACGCCTTTCGACAGGTTCTTCATACCCAGCTTTCCAATCAGCTCATTGGTAATATTGCCTGCCATGGATGCCACTCCCTCCACCTCAGTGGCGGCAAGAGCAGCAATAATTGCAACCACTTCATCTGCAATCTTGACCTCTCCCAAGCTGGAATCATTCTGTATAGAATAAATATTTCTTTCGTCCTTTGCCATCGTAAAAACCTCCTGCTTAATAGCGCTGATGTTTTCTTTTTTATTTTACATTATAACAAATATCCTTCCATTTGAAAAGAAGAATATCAGGATCGTCCGAATTCAGAAAGTTTTAATTCCTTATTTCTGTCCAGAGTCATACGTATACTCCATTCATGCACAAATAACAACAGGGGCCTGCCCTTTAAGTCTTTAATTTTCCTCATGTCCGAAGTCCCCACCAGTTTGTCCATGTTGATTCCTTCATTCTCAATCCAGCGGATATGCTCATAAGGAAGGTTCTCCAATCTGATTTCTACATTATATTCATTTAACAGGCGGTATTTCAATACATCAAACTGCAGTACACCGACCACGCCTACAATAATTTCTTCCATTCCAGTATTCAATTCCCGGAATATCTGAATTGCGCCCTCCTGAGCTATCTGATTGATGCCCTTTACGAACTGCTTGCGCTTCATCGTATCCACCTGACGTACTCTGGCAAAATGCTCAGGAGCGAACGTAGGGATTCCCTCGTAGGTAAACCTGTCTTTTGAGGCGGTCAGTGTATCACCGATAGAAAAAATTCCCGGATCAAACACACCGATAATATCTCCGCCGTAAGCCTTGTCAACAATTTTTCTTTCGCTGGCCAGCATCTGTTGCGGGCGCGAAAGACGTACCTCCTTTCTGCCCTGCATGTGATAGACCGGCATACCGGCATCAAACTCACCGGAACAGATCCTCATGAATGCAATTCTGTCCCTGTGCGCCTTATTCATATTCGCCTGAATCTTAAATACAAAGGCGGAAAAATCAGGTTCTGTCATAGGATCTATCTCTCCTAAGTCAGACATCCTTGGAAGCGGAGAACTGGTCATTGCCAGAAAGTGCTTCAGAAAGGTCTCAACGCCAAAGTTCGTGAGAGCGGAGCCAAAGAAAACCGGTGACAGTTTTCCTTTGTTGACCAGTTCCTGCTCAAACTCTGCTGCAGCACCGTCCAGGAGCTCTATATCCTCCCCCAGGGTAACCTTTGCCTCAGTCCCAAGTATCCAGTCCAGTTCTGGATTATTGACATCGATCTTCTTTACCTCTCCCATTGCAGTTCCTTTATGTGTATCTGAAAACAGCTCCACTTCCTTCTTCTGTCTGTCATACACGCCTTTGAATCCTTTGCCTGAACCTATGGGCCAATTCACCGGGCATGTCGCAATACCCAGTTCTTTCTCGATATCATCCAGCAAGTCAAAGGTATCTCTTGCTTCTCTGTCCATTTTATTAATAAAGGTAAAAATCGGAATATGCCTCATGACACATACCTTGAACAGCTTGCGGGTCTGTGCTTCCACACCCTTGGAAGCATCAATAACCATTACCGCAGAGTCGGCCGCCATAAGTGTCCGGTAAGTATCCTCTGAAAAGTCCTGATGCCCCGGCGTATCCAGAATATTGATGCAGTATCCGCCGTAACGGAACTGTAACACGGAAGAAGTAACAGAAATTCCTCTTTCTTTTTCAATATCCATCCAGTCCGAAACCGCATGTTTTGCCGTCGCCTTTCCCTTTACGGAGCCAGCCTGGTTGATTGCACCCCCGTAAAGCAGAAATTTCTCAGTAAGCGTAGTCTTGCCCGCATCCGGGTGAGAAATAATGGCAAATGTTCTTCTCTTTTTTATTTCCTTTGTAATTTCTGACATATTTTTAATCTCCAGTTCAAACATCCTATTAACTTATCTAGTTTATCACAAGTTGTTATCGGCCGCAATTATTTTTTTATTCCCCACTGTCTGCAGTACCCTCGTGTATTGGTGTGATAACAATGTTTTCCGGGGCTATATCAGTCTTCCGTGTTACGATATCTTCTATCTGTGCACGGTTGGCATCTGTCAGTTCGGCGCTGTTTACAACAATGTCTGCAGAGTCGGCTGTAAGGCTTACTACACTTTCTGAAAAGCCTTTAGATGCCATCAGAGTTTCGATTGTCACTTCCTGCTCGGACAATTGCGTCATCTGAACCATCTGGGCAATGGCATCCTGTTTTTCTTCATCGCTGATATTTGTGTTGTCAATGATGGCCTGCAGCGTTTCTTTGTTCTGAGCGCGAACCTGTTCCCGGGACACTTTAGCCTGTGCCACAGTCGCATCTGTTCCGCCACTTGTCAATACCGCTTCCCCTGGTGTCCCATCCACTTCAGAGTCATTGCTTGCTATGTCATCGGAACCTGTCTCCATATCTTCCTCCGAGATGTCCAGCAACTCCTTGTTTGCCAAATCTGCATTTGCCTCTGCCGACCCCTTATCTGACTGTCCGAACAGCCGGCCTGAGTAATTCAGGTACCCGGCAATGGCAATCATAATTGCCAGCGTGGTAATAATGATTTGATTTTTCTTAAATAAACGCTTCACTTGGAATCCTCCTTTTATGTATCAGTCCTTTTCATTATTTTTATTTTATGCGCCTCTACGCCGAATAATGCCTGTATTGCCTCTGTAATATTTTCCACAACAACCGCGTTGTCCCCTCCCTGAGCAATCACAATAACTCCTTCAATTTCCGGGGTAAGTTTCTTGCTCACATAAGGCGATTGGGAGCCATCAGAAGACTGCTCATAGATACTGGTCTTACCTGACGTATTATCTTTGACAGAACGGGTTCCCCCTGAACTGTCCTCCTCATTAGTCGTCTGGCTGCTGTTTTGCTGATCCTTTTCCACAATATCCTGACCGGAAGACTTCAGTGTAATCATCACCTCTGTCTTTCCGACTCCCTGCACATGTTCCAGAGTCTTGGAAACGCGCCGTTCCAGATACTGCTCATATTCCTCCGAAGAGTTAGACTGCAAAACCGGCCTTTCCCCGGCATTCCCCGTACTTTCTGCATCATCCGTTGTTTTCTTGTCTGGAACGGGTATGACTATCACCACCAGCAGGATGCCCACGAGCAAAATAATCAAAAGCTGGGTCTTCCCGGGAAGCTTCCCCTTTTCTTTTAACTGATTCAGCATTTCCTTCCATTTATTCTCCAACCTGAATGCCCTCCACTTTTATCTCATTAGGGATGCTCTTTGTATCGTCCTCTTCCTCTGTATGATTTTGATATTCATCGGGGAGAAAGTCCATGATATCCAGATTCTCAAAATATTTCTGCTGTTCTTCAATCTCTTTTTTTGACAGTTCGTATTCTTTGCTGTGGTACAGCTCGTAAAACTGATTTTCCATCCCCACAAGCTTTAGGATCGGTGTCAGCATCAGCAGTATCATGACCATCCCGGAGAAAAACTGCACATATTTTTTGTACCCGGTTCCGGGGATTACCTGGAGTACTGCTGTAACGATCACAAGGAAAAATGCCAGGTTTTTAATCCATTCATATAAATAGTTAAGCATTCTCACATCCCCCTCATACAAATGATGTTGGGCTCAAAAAGTGTTTTGTGCCCATGATACCTTGCTGTTTAAGATGTTGTGGCTGTTATCACGGCAATGGTCAGCAAAAATAATATTCCTGTTGAAAGTATCACTTTTACAAGAAGCTCATAGCCTTCGCTGACACTGCTGATACAGTTTGTGATTCGTTTATCTGAAACAGGCTGAACCAAAGCAGCTGCCAGCTTATACATCAGCATCATAAAAACGTTCTGTAAAACAGGTACAGCGCAGATAGAAATTATAATAATTGCTCCTGCCATTCCAACGCCATTTTTTATCAATATGGCCGTACCCAATACTACATCGGTAACCCCGCCGATTGCATTTCCAATTCCCGGTATAGCCTGTGCTGTTTTTGTCAGGGCACTGCGTTTCAGTGTGTCAATGGCCGGTGCAAGCATTCCCTGAATGACATTAATTCCAATCACCACAGAAATCAATGTTTTAAGAATCCATGAAACCAGTTTTTTTAAGAGTTCGGCAAACTGAGACAGATACTCTTCACCTGCGAGGTAATTTATCACCTGTACCATAATGTAAATATTAATAATCGGGAGGAGGAAACGTAAAATCAAAGCCTCCGCCACGTAAATCAAAAACAGTACAATATTGTAAAAGATGAGCGAACTGCTGCTTCCCGAAGCAATTGCCACTGCAAGAAAATAGCTGGGACACAGAACCCTCATAAAGTCCAGCAGCACATCCAGCTGGCTTTCAATTCCTTCCATTGCAATCCGAAATACATTCAGGCACATTGTAATCAGAAGAATATATAAAACATAAAAACTGATTTCCGATACCTGTTTGTTCTGGAACGCATTGGAAAAGTTCGTAAAAACAGCCGCAATAATAGCAATCAGAAGTATATAGACCAGATTTTGCCTGTTCTGTCTGAATTCATAGGAAAACTGGTCAGCCACAAATTCCAGAATTTGCTTTCCGGCACCCGCCCCCTCTCCTTGTATCAAGGATGACACTAATTCCTGAAAGGTTATTTTTTTCTCTGGAAACAGCTTTTGCAGGCTGTCATCTATTTCCGTAAAATCAAATTCTGAAAACAGTTTATTTTCAGTCTCATTTTCAAGTGCGCCATAATCTATATCCTCTCCATTCTCGGCCCCGTATACAGTCAAACAGCAGCCTCGCCCATTTCCCAAAAATATTACTGCAAATATCAGAAGAAATAGTATGACATATCCAAATGTTTTTCCTTGTTCTCTCTTCATGACAAAAACTCCTGGATTGTTTCCAAAAGGGCGAGCAGCACAGGCAGTCCAAGTGCCAGTATAGTGAGCTTACTGAAAATTTCAATTTGCACGGCTATTGTCTGGTATCCCGCGTCTTTACAGACACTTGAGGAAAACTCGGCAATATAAGTAATCCCAATCATTTTCAGCATAGTTGCAATATAGCTGGCATCAATTTTAATATATTGCCTCACCTGGGACACTGCCTTCACAAACATCCCAAGCCTGTCTACAATACATGCAAAAATAAAAATACTGATAGCCACACTTATATAAATCCCATATTCTGACTTCCCGCCTTTAAACTGTATGGACAGAAGGGCACCGATTACACCTATAATACCTATCTGAATTATACTCATAGAATATGCTCCTTTCTCATATGCCGTATTTTATCATTACAGATACCGATTAAAACCCTCTCCCGGAAATCTTTACAGAGCGAATAATTGTTTGATAGATGTGAATAGGTCATATATGTAAGGAAGTATCCATGACAGTACAAGTATCAGCCCTGCAAGGCTCGTAAGAAATGCCTGTTCATCCCGCCCACTGTGTTTGAGAACCTGGCTTAAGATAGAAACCAGTATCCCCACCGCCGCAATTTTAAATATCAAATTTATGGTCATGGAACCCTCCTGTCTTTATATT
>ENA-UOOM01000128-UOOM01000128.1-fermentation-metagenome-genome-assembly--contig:-NODE-128-length-95788-cov-7.660817_pt1 | contig 95788 bp, 87 predicted proteins | sample MGYA00245781_ERZ724031 | MGnify/ENA primary metagenome ERZ724031 (study PRJEB28704, sample SAMN03018317) | fermentation metagenome | biome: anthropogenic terrestrial biome; feature: soil; material...
GCAGACTGTAAATCTGTTGCGATAGCTTCGAAGGTTCGAATCCTTCTCCGCCCATTGTAATTTCATATTTTTTATTGCCGCGGAGTGGAGCAGTCCGGTAGCTCGTCGGGCTCATAACCCGAAGGTCGTAGGTTCAAATCCTGCCTCCGCAATCCTTCAAATGTACGCCTATATTTACGGTGAAAGAACCGTCAACATAGGCGTACATTTTTGTTATATGGTTTCTTACCACAATTTTAAAGCTACATCTATGCATTCAGCAGAGGGTTTTAGGAGTTCCACACATTTCTCTTTGCTGATTTTTTTACGCTTATTTTCGCAGTGTTTCCGCTAACGCTATTTTATACAGCCAAACGACCTGCTTATGATTTTCCGGTACATCTACGCCTTGCAGAACGGCATTGTTTTACGGTCTTATTCTTCTTTTTTTCCGCCCAGAAAGCTCTGGATCACAGTACAATCCTTTTATATTTTATTTTTTCACATAGAAAATGCCCCATGCTTGATAGGCCATGGAGCGCTTTCTGAATTAGGGGTATATCATAAATTTTTTGTATCCATACATTATGCTGTTTCTTCCTGGGTGCTTGCAATAGGTTTTGCTTCATCCTCCGCAGCAGTTTCCACTGCGGCAGCTTCAAAAACCAGAATTGCTTTTGCAGAGGTTGTAATGGCCATTGTAACAAGCTTGTATCCCTGCTGTGCCATTTCGTTGGATTTCTCCTCTACGGCAGCAGCCATGGGCTTCGCCTTCGGCAAACATTCCGTAACAATTGTTTTATATCTCATAGCTTTCTCTCCTTTCTTACGATTGAAACATGGCCTATCTGGTATTTATATACAATATTTCTGCATAAATATGCTAGGGCAAGCCATGGGAATAGTTCAAAAATTTTCCCGTTTCATACAAAAAGCTACCTAATTTTTTGTAAAAGCCTTTGCAGCAGGGAAAGAATGATACTGACCGGTTTTTCCTTGGCGGTTTCCGGAGGGACTTGGCTATGGGGGGAAAGCTCCATAAACCGCTCTTGACTATTGAGGGAAATCGGCAGTTTCCCTTCCTTTCTGCGATACAAACCATCGGGCATCATAAAAGAGGCCTTTGCGTTGTCCTGCAGCTGGGTGGCAAGAATCCACTGCAGCTGCTCCCGTATTTCATCGTCATACACGGGGCAGGCAATTTCCACTCGGCGGTTCAAGTTTCTTGTCATAAGATCCGCAGAGGAAATATAAAGCTGGGCATTTCTGTCTCGTCCAAAGCAGTAAATTCTGGCGTGCTCCAAAAAGCGCCCCACGATGTTTGTAACCTGATATTCTCCGTATAATTGGGTACACCGGGAAGAATACAGCAAATACCCCGAATAATCAGCTGAATTTCCACCCCTGCCTGGGAGGCGGTTTTCAGCTTATCAATGACCTCACGCTCGGTAATGGAGTTTGCTTTAATGCATATATATCCATTGGGACCGTTGGTAATTTGCTCGTCAATCAAGCTGCAAAGCTTCGATTTGATTCCTTTGGGAGCCACAAGCAGTTCCTTATACTCCCCATTCAGATTATTCACCAGCATATTTCTAAAAAATACACTTCCATCCTCTCCGATGGCCTGAGACGCCGTCATGATGCTCAAGTCTGTATACATGGCATTTGTTTTCTCGTTATAATTTCCTGTGCCGATTTGGGTGATGTAGTTTAATTTGCCCTTGGTGCGCATGGTGATCAAGCAGATTTTGCTGTGGCACTTGAAGTCCTCAATGCCGTAAATCACTTGGCAGCCTGCATCCTCCAGAAGCTCTGACCACGAAATATTGTTTGCCTCATCAAACCTTGCCCGCAGCTCCATCAGCACAATAACTTCCTTGCCGTTTTCTGCGGCACGGCAAAGGGCATGGGCAATTTTAGAGGAGGACGCCAAGCGATAGATTGTGATTTTAATCGATAAAACGTCGGGCCGTTCGGCGGCCTCGCTGAGCATCCGCAAAAGGGGAGAGACGGAATCAAAGGGGAAAAACAGCATTTTATCCTTTTTTTGAATCTGCTCTATAATACTGCCTTCCTGTCTGAAATCCTCGGGCCATCTGCCGCGATAGGGACGGTGCAGCAGGGTTTGGGCCTTGGCGGGGGATAATTGGCTGTCCAGCTGATGCGCAAATTTCATATTCAAAGGGCAGGTATCAAAAAAAACCTGCTGTCGTCCAATTTTAATTAAATTAATCAGTGCGGCTAAAAAATCGTCGGATATTTTTCCATTAATCTCCATACGGATTACCGAGAGGCTATCCCGTTTTTTCAGCAGCTTTGCCACCTTGTTGCGAAAATTTTCCTCGTTGTCATCAAATTTTTCGCTGTCCCAGCTAATATCTGCATTGCGGGTCACGCTGATGATACAAGATTCTTCTACGATATAGTACCCAAACATGGTGGGTGCCCATTGCAGAATGATATTTTCCATGCGAACGTATCTTAAGTCCGAATCCGGCATTTTTACATAGGCCGGCAAGCACGATGGTATGGGGATGAACCCTATGGCCGGCTTCCCTTTTTTGTTGTTTAAGGAAGCGGTGATGTACAGGCATTTATTCACAAGATGGGGAACGGGATGGTGGCTTCCCACAATGATAGGGGAAATAATGGGCAGAATATTTGCCTTAAAATAGTCGTTCAGATATTTTTGCTCTGGCGCCTTCAGCTCGTCAAAGGTTAAGTCGCAAACCCCCCGCTTTTCCAGCTCTGAAATCACAGACCCATAAAGCTGCTGCTTTAGGGTGATCAACCCGGGAACCGTATCATATATTTTAGAAAGCTGTTCCTCGGAGGTCATGCCGCTTTTGTTATCAATCTCCTCGGGAGAGATCATAGAAATATCAAAAAGGCTGCCTGCTCGGACCATAAAAAACTCATCTAAATTGCTGGAAAATATAGCAATGAACTTCAACCGCTCCAGAAGGGGGTTCGTCGTATCGGCGGCCTCTTCCAAAACGCGCTGGTTGAACCGCAGCCAGCTTAATTCCCGGTTTTGGGTAAAAGCGTATTTTTCTTCCCAAGCTGAAGTATCCTTTTGCACAAATAGCCCTCCCTTACACCAAACTTGCTTACAACAATTTCATCTGCTTTAAAGAGCATAGTGATATAGTTTAAAATCATCACACCCGGTATGATGGTATGAATACGATCCGGCTCCAGCTTCAAAATTAAGTCCGTCGCCGTTTTATCCGTTTTACAAAGAAGTGTACAGACCTCCTTGAGCTGAGTGGCGGTTATGGTGCGGCAATCGCTGGGCAGGCCGTATATTTTTTTTGTGATTTTCAAGATTGCCCGGGCTGTACCGCCCACACATAGGGTGGGGGACTGCTTTTGAAACTCCAGCAGCCGTTTCCCGTCGATTCCCGAGGAAATGGCATTTTGAATTTTTTTCAAAGAGGCTTCCCCCGGCAGTATTTTTTTCACACATTCCCGATAAAGGCTGAGGGAGCCGATGGGAAAGCTCATGACGGAATGGGGGGCTTTTTCGGAAAACACAACAATTTCTGTGCTGGCGCCGCCAATATCAATAAACGAACCAAGGCGGTGATCCAATTCCAGCATGGCGCCGGTATAGCCGTAAACAGCCTCCTCCTCGCCGCTGATCACCTCTACCAAATATCCGGTGGCCGCTTTGATTGCCCTTACGGCTTCGTCAGTATTTTCTATGTTTCTTAAGGATGCCGTGGCGAAAACATTCACCTTGTTGATGTTCAGCAGGTCTACGGTTTCCTTAAAATCCAGCAAACCGTTATATGCGCATTCAATACCCTCGTCGGACAGTATGCCGTGATCTACATATCCCGCCAGTCCCGCCATAATTTTTTCACGAAAGAGTATTTTAAATGTATTTCTGCTGACCTCATAAACAGTCAGACGCATAGAGTTGGAACCAATATCAATAATTGCCTGTTTCACTTGCAAGACTCCTTTTTTGTTTGGAAATAGCCTTTGCTTTCCCGTAAATTCCCAGGGATACCTTCCTGTCCTTGTGCCTTCCTCCGTCGAGAGGGAACCTTTGGGGAAAAATCTGCCCAAGCTTACCATTTTTTGTATGCGTAGAGATAGAGCCCTCTAACCGTGTCAGGACTCTTTTCATAGACAAAGAAATTTTAATGTAAAACGAAAGGAATGCCTAACGTCATACCCAGCCGCACCCTTCGTGAGATAAAATAACATTCTTATATTAGTGTTTCTTTTTTTATCGTATTAAAACAGCATTTTATAAGGATTCATAGGGTATAAATCTACATTTTATGCTATGAATTTGCAAAATTATTGTATTATGAATTCAGGGGACATACAATACAGTTTTCCATTTCTTTACAATATTTAACATAGATTTTACTTTTCTTTGGCTCTATCGTTGTGGCAGGGGAGAAATATTTTGATTGACAGAGGAAAAAAGAAAGTGCATACTAATCATAAATAGTTAGTCAAAGCTAACAAATGAATACAGTTCTGGGAGGTGTCAGTAAATGCCAATCAAATTAGATGGCGTAATGGAAACACTGCTTATTACTCTTTATGCACGGGCGAAGGATGCCAAAAGCAGCCATCCTGTGATCAAAGATAAAAAGGCAGTGGAAATCATGGAAAAAATTGAGTATGATTTTCAAAAATTTGAGCGGGGGAAGATGTCTTATTACGGCGTTTTGGCCCGGGCAAAAATAATGGATGAAGAGGTAAGGAGGTTTATCAGCGAAAATCCCGATTGTGCCATTGTTTCTGTAGGCTGTGGGCTGGATACCCGTTTTTTTAGGGTAGATAACGGAAAAATCCTGTGGTATAACTTAGATTTTCCCGAGGTGATTGCCCAAAGGGAATTGTTTTTTGCCCCCAACGAGCGGGTAAAAAATATTAGCAAATCCGCCTTAGACCCTGCATGGACGAAAGAAGTGGTTCCTAACGGAAGGAAGCTGCTGATTCTTTCCGAGGGGATGCTGATGTATTTGAAGGAGGAGGAGGTCTGCCGTTTTCTTGAATTGCTGACCCAAGGCTTTGATGCCTTTGAAGCCCATTTTGATCTTTTGTATAAGGGGGTCGTAAATAAGGGAAGAATGCATGATACCGTAAAAAATACAACTGCCGAGTTTCACTGGGGTGTCAAGGATGGCAGTGAGGTGGTTGCCCTTTGCCCTAAGCTCAAGCAAAAAGGCCTGATCAATTTTACCAAGGAAATGAAGCACCTGCTGCCCGGAGGAACAAAACTGCTCATTCCTTTGATGTACATTGTAAATAACAGATTGGGTATGTATACATATCAGAAGGAGAGCTAGGGCAAAAAAACCCCCATCGGGAAGAAATTTTCCTGATGGGGGTTTTAGGCAAGGAGCATTACAGGCCATAGGTGGCGGTAATGGTTGCAGTTACATCAATTTTATCATACTGAATGACTGTCCTGTTGCCGGTGCCGGCGTTGATGTCCATGGCCTTTTCATTGTAGACTGCAGTTTCTTCAAAGGAAGCATAGGATTCATGCTCCACAACGGTTTGGATGGGACCCAATGCTTTGCCGTATGCCGCCGCAATGGTATTGGCGGAGGTAGAAGCATTTTTCACCGCCAATTGAAGGGCTTGGGTATAGTATGCCGTGGGATTTTCTAAGCTGAAGGAGGCGCCGTTAAAGCCGGTTGCCCCTGCGTTTAATGCGGCGTCAATATAGCTGCCCACATTGTCAATATCCGTTACCTTTACCTGCAAGCTGGTGTGGGCCCGATAGCCGCTGATGGTGCTTTTTTTTGTTTTTTCGTCATACTGATATTCCGGGTACACGGAAGAATAATTGGTAATGATTTTATCCTTGGCTATGCCCATTTCTTCCAGCTTTGCCACTACCTTTGCGGAAATTTTATTATTCTCCTTTTTTGCCGCCTCGGAGGTTTTGCCTATGGTTTGCACCGTAAGGGAGATGGAGGCCGTATCCGGCTCTACGCTGATAATGCCGGTACCGCTGGTGGTGACTGTGTTTCCCTCCGCTGCAAAAACTGCCGTGGCAGAGCCGAAGGCAAGCAATGCCGTTAAGGAGGTGGTGATGAATATACGTCTTAAATTTTTCATTTATAATTCCCCTTTCTGTTCCGTGGTTTTTTGTGGTTTGCTTATTTGACGGTACTTTTTCCTCCGGGTTCCCAAAAAATGAAAAAAGTTTCGATTTTTATTTTCAGTATGGTATACTGGGAAAAGTAAATTAGGTTGGGAGAGAAGCAGAATGAAACAAACACTGGTCATTGGCTCTGCTGTGGTAGATGTCATTATAAATATTCCCCATCTGCCTGTCACAGGTGAGGACATTCATATTTCAAAGCAAAGCCGTTCCTTGGGAGGCTGTGCTTTTTTAACATCCGATATTTTGCGCCATTTTTCTGCGCCGTATAGCCTTTGCACTGCCGTAGGCGGCGGCATTTATGGCAATTATGTTGCGGAAAAGCTGACGGAGCGGGGCGTTCCCATTTATATTCGGCGTCCGGAGGCGGAAAACGGCTGCTGCTATTGCATGGTTGAGGCAGGGGGAGAGCGCACTTTTATTGTGGATCATGGCATTGAATATACATTTTATGAAGATTATCTGGAAAAAATCCATAGGGAATCCATAGATAGCGTGTATATTTGCGGCTTGGAAATTGAAGAGTATACCGGCTGGAATATAATAGAATATTTAAAGAAGCATCCCGCTTATCAAATATATTTTTCCCCAAGCCCCCGCATTATGAAAATTGATGCAAAGAAGATGGAAGGGGTTTTAGGCCTGCATCCCATTTTGCATTTAAATGAACAGGAAATTCTTGCCTTTACCGCCGCAGAGCATATTGAGCAGGGGGCAAGAGATTTGTATGCAAAAACCCAAAGCCCTGTGATTGTTACCTTGGGGGAGCGGGGGTCTTATTGTTTTGACGGAGAAGGGGATCAGTATGCCCCTCCTGTGAAAGCAGCGGTGGCAGATACCATTGGCGCCGGGGATTCCCATATGGGCGCAGTGATTGCCGCAAGACGCTTTGGCTTGACCTTTCCTGAGGCCATAGAAGCGGCAAATTATATTTCTGCCGCCGTGGTCGCTAAGGCCGGAGGGCTTTTGGAGGCGGAGGAGTTTCAAAAGGCATTGTTCCGTATGCCGGAAAAGCTGCGAAAAAAATTGCATCTTTTGCAGCAAGGAACAGAATAGCCTATTTATTCGAGGTGCCGATAAAGTCGGCACCTTTTTATATGCAGTCAAAAATCCAATTTTAAATCATTTTTTCCAATCCAGTCAAGCCTTCGCAGTATGGCGGCAAAAAGCAGGGTAAGCACCGCCGGTAAAATAAAGCAAATCATACCCATGCCGATCCAGTCAAAGGGGGTGATGGCCTCCTTGGTGCCTGCGGCAATATCCCTTACCCAGCCGGTATATAGGCCGATCTGACCCACAAGGCCGCAGGTGCCCATACCCGAAGCAACGGCATCGCCGTTCATTTTCATTTGAAAAAAGCAAGTGGCAATGGGCCCGGTGATGGCGGAGGCCAGCGTTGGTGGAATCCAAATTTTCGGGTTCCGTACAATATTGCCCATTTGCAGCATAGAGGTGCCCAGACCTTGGGCAAAAAAACCGCCCCATCTGTTTTCGGGAAAGCTCATGACGGCAAAGCCCACCATTTGGGCACAGCAGCCGGCCACCGCCGCTCCGCCGGCCAGACCGGTCAGCCCAAGGGTAGCGCAAATTGCGGCACTGCTGATGGGCAGTGTCAGGGCGATGCCCACAATGACGGAAACCAGTATGCCCATAAGGAAGGGATGCAGCTCTGTAGCCCACATAATGGTGGTTCCCACACCGTTTGCCAAGGTGCCTAATGTGGGTGCCCACCACATGGCCAGCAAAACCCCCGTCAGAATGGTAACCAAGGGTGTGATTAAAATATCAATTTTTGTTTCCTTTGAAACGGTTTTGCCAAATTCCCCTGCGGCGATGGCAACAATCAGTACGGCCAAGGGCCCGCCGGGGCCGCCTAGGCTGTTGGCGGCACCGCCCACGGCAATCAATGAAAAAAGCACCAAGGGCGGACAATGCAGTGCATAGCCGATGGCAACCGCCATGGCAGGGCCGGTAACGCTTTTTGCAAAGCCGCCGATTTCAACCAAAATTTCTATGCCAAGCTGCTGCCCTAGGGTAGCAAGAATGGTACCCATCAGCAAAGATGCAAATAGCCCCTGTGCCATGGCCCCGAGGGCTTCAATGCCATAGCGCTTCGGAGAAAACACAATGTCCTTGCGGGCAAGAAAAGCACGAAATCCTTGGACAGAATGATTTTTTTCCATAACAACCTCCCGTATATTCGGTATATAGCTTCTGAACTTTTATGGCGGGGGAATGTCACCCCTAGGCACTATTGTAACATGGAAGAAGGAAATAAAAAGATGGAATCGTTATTTTTCAAAGGGAATCTGGAAGAAATCCCGAAAAAGGTTCATATATGCCATGAGTGTACGCATATAAATAATCCAAGATGATCTTTAGGGGAGTGCTACGGTTGAAAACATATATCGAAGAGAGGGCGATAGAGGTGGCAAAATTTATGATCCATACTAACGCCACTGTCAGAGAGACTGCTAAAAAATTTGGAATCAGTAAATCCACGGTACATAAGGATATTACTGATCGAGTAGAACGCATCGATCCCGAATTGGCCAAATCAGTTCGTCATGTGCTCGAAGTTAACAAAGCAGAGCGTCACATCAGAGGCGGTATGGCCACCAAAGAAAAGTATCTTCATAGACTCAAGGGCTGATATTTTATGAAAAAAACTGACACAAAGGGTGCCGGGGGAATACCCTTTGTTTCTGAGCCTCCTCCCGCTTTTTTAAAGAGCAAGGATGGTTGTAGAAATACGGCTTTTCAGTTTAGCAGAAATAAATTCCGAAAAGGATTCCATTTAAAAAACCATTGGCTTTCCAAGCCCTTCCTCCGTAAAAATATTTTTGTATGCAGTAAGCTGGCACAATTGTTGTGTCAGCTTTTTGTCGTATCATGATTCAGGTAAATATTTTTCCCGTCAACCCGAACGGCCTTTTCCTCCTTCATTTTTTTCAGCTCCCGCATCATAGCACTGCGGTCAATGCATAAATAATTGGCTAATGCCAGAAAGGAAAAGGGCATTTGAAAGAAATTTTTGCCGGACTTGGCCGTCTGCATCCGAAAATAACAAAAAAGCTTCTCCCGAATGGTGCGGTGGCTCAAAATATCCACCTTTTCCGTTAAATTGACAATTTTTTTTGACAGAAACGTAAGAAGATTTTCAATCACAACGCTGTGATGGGCGCAGGCGTTAGCGCAGCGCTTTGTTATGTGGGTTTTATCCACAAACAGAATGGCACAGTTGCGCTCGCAAATTACAATAAATTCGTCATCATGCTCAAAAAAGGTGAAGGCGGTGCCAAAAATCCCCGAATCTTCAATGTATTCCAGCATATCCAAAGAGCCGTCGGCATTGATCCTGTTGATGGAAACGCAGCCGTAATAAAGCAGCCCCACCTTCTGACAGCCCGCATCATAAACATAAACGGTTTGCTTGTCTCGAAACATTTTTTTTTCTGCCTCAAAGCAAACAATCATTTTTTCAATATCCTCCGGCGTCACTCCGGTAAAAATTGGATTTTTACTCAAATTTTTCATAAAATCACCTCATTTTGTTGCAATTGCAACTTTTTTTTTCTCAATAAGTATGCTATCATAGATTCATACAAAAGTAAAAAAAATTTGTATAGAACAGTCTGAGAAAAAGCAATATAAAAATAATGAGTACCCAATGATGAAGGAGGAATGCAGTATGACACCAAAATTTTTTAGATGTAACCGCTGTAAAAATATTGTTCACCTGGTAGAGGAAAGAGGGGGAACCTTAGTCTGTTGCGGAGAAGAAATGAAAGAGTTAAAAGCGAACACCTCTGACGGTGCGTCCGAAAAGCATGTACCCGTTGTAACGGTAGAAGGCAATAAAGTAAAGGTAGTCATCGGCAGTGTTGCCCATCCTATGCTGGAGGAGCATCACATTGCATGGATTTATTTGGAAACCACCAAGGGCGGCCAGCTGAAATATTTAGATCACACCGGTGCCCCTGAAGCTGAATTTGCTTTGACAGAGGATGAAAAGCTTGTTGCGGCGTATGAGTACTGTAATTTGCATGGACTTTGGAAGTACGAAGCATAAGAAGAACAATCCCAAAGACTGGTAAATGCCGGTCTTTGCTTTTTTACAGGATTGTTTTCGCCGCCGAAAAACGGAATGCCGCAAGGGAACAATTTTATAAACAGCGAAAAAACAGATATGATAAGGAGGGAACTTATGCATACACTGCAGTTGAAAAAGGATCTTTACTGGGCGGGCATTTTAGATAAGGATTTGCGTGTTTTTGATATTATTATGCTGACCGAGTTTGGTACCACATATAACTCTTATATTTTAAAATGCGGAGACAAAACCGTTTTGTTTGAAACGGCAAAAGCAAAGTTTTTTGACGAATATGAAAAAACGATTTCCGAAAAGCTGGACATAGAAAACATTGACTATATCGTTGTGGATCATACCGAGCCGGATCATGCGGGAAGCCTCAAAAATATTATAGAAAAATGCCCCCGGGCAAAAATCATTGCCACACCCACAGCCATCGGCTTTTTGAAGCAGATTGTAAACAGAGATTTTTACAGTATTCCTGTGAAGGATAAGGATGAGCTGCGCATTGGGGATAAAACCCTGCGTTTTTATGCCCTGCCAAACCTCCATTGGCCGGATAGTATGTATACCTATATCGTAGAGGATAAGGTGCTTGTAACCTGCGATTCCTTCGGCTCTCATTATGCCCACGAGGGGATTCTCAGAAGCAAGGTGACGGATGAAGAGGGCTATCTGCGGGCAACAAAATATTATTTCGATAATATTATCGGGCCCTTTAAACAGCCTTATATGACAAATGCCCTAGAGGTCGTAAAATCCTTGGAGATTGATATGATTTGTACAGGCCATGGGCCTGTGTTAGACAGCCATATTCCTGAGCTGATTCAGCTGTATGAAGAATGGTGTAAGGTGGAGCGGAACGAAAAATCTACCGTTGTGGTGCCTTATGTGAGCGCCTATGGCTATACCAAGGAATTGGCGGAAAAAATCGTGGAAGGCATCAAAGAAAGCGGCGATATTGACGTTAAGCTGTATGATTTGGTAACGGAAGATACTGCGGCGGTTTTGGGAGAATTGGCAAAAGCTGACGGCATACTCCTTGGAACACCTACCATATTGGGGGATGCGTTAAAGCCCATTTGGGATTTGACCACCTCTCTCTATGCCCCGGTGCATGGCGGGAAGCTTGCCAGTGCGTTTGGCAGCTATGGCTGGAGCGGCGAAGGGGTTCCCAATTTGATCGCCCGCTTAAAGCAGTTAAATATGCGTGTGGTGGAGGGTTTCCGCGTGCAATTTAAGCCTTCCTCAAAAGAGCTTCTGGATGCCTTTGATTTTGGCTACCGCTTTGGTGAAAAATTACAGCAAAAGGAAGCGCCGAAAAAATCCGGTGCAAAATCCTCCCTTGTAAAATGCTTGGTTTGCGGCGAAATATTTGATTCCTCTTTAGACCGTTGCCCTGTTTGCGGCGTAGGCCCAGAAAACTTTGTGCCTGTTGCCGATAAAAAGGCAACCTTCTATAAAGAAACCATGGAAAAATTCCTTGTTTTAGGCGGCGGTACGGCGGCGTTGAATGCGGCCAAGGCCATTAGGGAGCGGAATGGCACGGCAAGCATTACCATGATTTCCGAGGAAAAGGAGCTGCCCTATGACAGACCTATGCTGACAAAAAATATGTTTGGCGCTTTGAGCGGTGATGCCATTGCCAGCGAGGACCGTGCATGGTTTGAGGATAACCGGATTGCGCTGCTATTAGATACAAAAGTGGAAAAGCTGGATACCGCAAAGAAAGAGGTAACCCTTTCCGACGGCCAGGTATTGCCCTATGATCAATGCGTTTATGCACTTGGCTCCCATAGCTTTGTTCCGCCTATTCAAGGCAGAGAGCTTGCGGGTGTAACCGCCGTTAGAACGATATCCGATGTGGAAAAAATTACCCAATGGGCATTAAACGCAAAATCTGCCGTAGTCATTGGCGGCGGCGTGTTAGGCCTTGAGGCGGCTTGGGAGCTGCGCAAGGAAAAATTGCAGGTAACGGTTTTGGAAGGCGCCCCTGTTTTGATGGCAGGCAGAATTGATAGCGAAGCTGTGGAAATGCTGACCAAAATTGCAGACGAGCAGGGCGTGCGCATTGTTACCGGGGCAAAAATTTCTGAAATCCATGGAAGCGGCAAAGTAGACAGCGTTTTGTTGGAGGGCGGAGAAAGCATTCCGGCGGATATTGTCATCATTTCCACGGGTGTGCGTGCAAATATCAGCGTGGCAAAGGAAGCGGGCATCACTTGCGACCGTGCCGTTGTTGTTGACGAAGAAATGCGTACCGATGCATCTGATGTTTATGCTTGCGGCGATTGCGCCCAGCATCAGGGGATGAATATTGCAATTTGGCCCGTTGCTTCCGAAATGGGGCGGATAGCAGGGGCAAATGCGGCAGGAGAAGGCCTAAGCTATAGCACAAAAACCTATGGTATGACCATGGCGGCCTTTGGAACCATGCTGTATGCCATCGGCGACCCCGGCAGTAAGGAGGCCCTCACCTACAAAACCATGCAGGTGAAGGATGAAAAGAGAAATATTTTGGAGAAATATTATTTCTTAAACAATACCCTTTGTGGTGCCACATTGATTGGGGATACCTCAAATATGGCCAAGGTAACAGAGGGCTTGGAGGAAAAGAAAAGCTATACAGAGTTTTTTCAATAAGCTAAAATAGTATTATTTCATATAAAAAAGGCAAGGGCTGTCTTTGAGCGGCAATTGCCTTTTTTATGCAAACTTTCAGCCGGGGCTATGGGTTCCATGCCACAGAAGGATAACATACAAAAAGAACTGATCGTTTCGGATCAGTTCTTTTTGTATGTTATATTTGGATTTCCAAATAGGGGGAATCTTAGTAATTTTCAGTCACCAAACGGAAGTAAGACTGAGGGTGGCTGCAAACCGGACAGAGACCGGGTGCTTTTTTACCAACGTGTCTGTGGCCGCAGTTTTCACACTGCCATACGGTTTCATCGCTGTCTTTTTCAAATACGGCGCCGGTTTTTACGTTTTCCAGAAGTCTGCGGTATCTTTCCTCATGCTCTTTTTCAATCTGTGCTACGCCTTCAAACAGGAATGCAATGCGGTCGAAGCCTTCTTCCTTTGCATCCTTGGCAAAGTTGGCATACATATCTGTCCACTCATAATTTTCGCCCAAAGCCGCATCCAACAGGTTTGCATCTGTAGCAGGGATTTCGCCGCCATGTAACAGCTTAAACCAGAGCTTTGCGTGTTCCTTCTCATTGCCTGCTGTTTCTAAGAAAAGAGCAGCAATCTGCTCGTAGCCTTCTTTTTTTGCTACGCTGGCATAGTATGTATACTTATTTCTTGCTTCAGATTCACCGGCGAAAGCGGTCTTCAAATTCGCTTCGGTTTTTGTACCTTTCAATTCCATAAAAGCACCTCCATAATTGTAATCATAAAATAAAGTAACGTCTTTCTTGTCTGTATTATATATTAAATAATAATAATTGTCAACGAATAAAACGATTTTTGTAAAAAATTTCTATAAAAAAATCGTTATTCACCGCTGTTTTCTTCGATGGCTTTGTAAGGTTAGGGGGCACTGTTTCCGATACCCCCTGGATATTAAATTTCAATAAAGCCCTCAAAATCCTTTCTTGCATCCCCGGTCATGGTGATGTTGTTCTCATCGCAATGGATAATCAAATCACCGCCCCGCAGCTTCACGGTAATATCCTGCTTGTCGGGGCAATGTCCCAACGCCACAGCTGCCGCCGCCACAGCACAGGCCCCCGTACCGCAGGCCCAGGTTTCCCCGATGCCCCTTTCCCAAACGCGCATCCGCAATGTGGTGCGATCCTCCACAGAGGCGAAGGAGATATTCGCCCGTTCGGGGAAGAAGGGTGCATTTTCCAGCATAGGGCCCGCCTCCGCCAGAGGGATATAATCCACATCCTCGGTGAAAATCACGCAGTGGGGGTTGCCCATGGAAAGGCAGGTAATGAAATATTCCTTATTTCCAACATTGACTGCCTTGTGGATCACAGGCTCCGCTCCAAGGGTTACAGGTACGGCCTTGGGATCAAAATCGGCCTTCCCCATATCAACCAATACGGAGTATACCTCGTTTTCACGAAGGAACAGCTCCAAATGCTTCACGCCGTTGCCTGTTTCAATGGTCACATTTTCTGTATGAACCATCTTGTTATCATAAAGATACTTGGCAACACAGCGGATGGGGTTCCCCGCAACGGCCGATTCTGTACCATCAGCGTTAAACATACGCATTTTTGCGTCGGCAACCGCCGAAGGCTCAATCAGCACAATACCGTCACCGCCGATGCCGTTTCTGCGGCTGGAAAGCCATACGCTTAAAAATTCGGGATTTTTGATTTCCTGCTCAAAGCAATCGAAATAAATATAATCGTTGCCGCTGCCCCGCATTTTTGTAAAATGCAGCTTCTCTTTTTCTCTGGGCAGATGGGCAATGTCAATCAGCTCCATGTTGTTTAGATGGAAGCCGCTGGACAATGCATTCACCAATGCGTTGGTGGTATCAATACTGGTTAAGCAGAAAATGCCCCGTTCCGTTGCCTTTCTCCGCAGCTTCACGCTGGCAAGCTGCGGAAGGGTGCTTTTGTTTGAGGTGGAAACCATGTATTGTATTTTTCCGCTCTCTAATAATTGCATAATTTCATCAATGCCTTCTACCATAGTGGGCAGCTCGATGACGGGAATGTCGTATTTTTTCAGCTCATAGGCAGTGCCCTCTGTTGCATAAAGGGTGAAGCCCAATTCATGCAGCTTTCTTGCCGGATGCACGACCTCCGGTTTATCCCGCTTTTTCACCGTCAGCAACACGCCGCCCCGCTGCTCCATATGATAGCCGGCGGCAGCCAAGCCCTTGTAAACGGCTTCCTCCAAGGTGCGCCCGATGCCCAAAACCTCCCCGGTGGATTTCATTTCAGGCCCCAGATGGGTGTCCACATCCGTCAGCTTCTCAAAGGAGAATACGGGAACTTTGACTGCGGAGAATAAGGATTGGCGGAATAAGCCTGTGCCGTAAGGCAGGTCTGCAAGCTTTTTGCCCAGCATCACCTGTGTTGCAATATCCACCACAGGCAGGCCCGTTACCTTACTGATGTAAGGAATGGTACGGGAAGCACGGGGGTTGGCTTCGATGATGTAAATCTCATTTTCAAAAATAACATACTGAATATTGATCAAGCCTCTGGTTTCCAATGCCAAGGCCAATTTTTCCGTGGCTTCAATCAAACGGCGGGTCAAGGGGCCGCTTAAGTTCCATGCGGGATATACGGCGATAGAGTCGCCGCTGTGAACGCCGGCCCGTTCTACGTGCTCCATAATGCCGGGAATCAGCACCGCTTCACCATCGCAGATGGCATCCACCTCAACCTCGGTGCCCATCAAATATTTATCCACCAAAATGGGGTTTTCAATGCCTCCGGCAAGAATAATATCCATGTAGCGGGCAACCTCCTCGTCGGAAAAGGCGATGATCATGTTTTGACCGCCCAAAACATAAGAGGGACGCACCAAAACGGGATAGCCAAGCTGCTTTGCCGCCTGTAATGCTTCTTCTTTTGTCATCACGCCGAAGCCCTTTGGTCTGGACATATGCAATTTTTCAAGGATGGCGTCAAATTTTTCTCTGTCTTCCGCCGTATCAATGCTTTCTGCCGAGGTGCCTAAAATGCGCACGCCCGCTTCAGACAAAGTCTTTGTAAGCTTAATGGCCGTTTGTCCGCCGAAAGCCACCACAACGCCGTAAGGCTGTTCTGTTTCTATAATATCCATCACATCCTCAGGGGTGAGGGGTTCAAAATAAAGACGGTCGGCGGTGTCAAAGTCTGTGGATACGGTTTCCGGGTTATTGTTTACCATAACCACGTCATAGCCCTCTTCCTTTAGTGTCCAAACGCAGTGTACCGAGGCATAGTCAAACTCAATCCCTTGGCCGATGCGGATGGGGCCGGAGCCGAAAACAATAACTGTTTTTTTGCCGTTTTCATGGTTTTTGATAAACTCGGCGGCTTCGTTTTCCGTATCATAGGTGGCATAGAAATAAGGGGTTTGCGCCGCAAATTCCGCCGCACAAGTGTCTACCATTTTATAAACGGCACTGCGGTGGGCATGGGTTTGTTCCGAGAGGGCGAAAATAGTCTTATCCAAGAAGCCCATATTTTTTGCCAAAACATATAATTCTTCCGTCAAAGGCTCCTTGGAAAGACGATGCTCTGTTTCTAAAATATGAACCAGCTTGCCCAAGAACCATTCGTCAATCAGTGTAATTTCGTGCACCTCTTCTATGGAAATACCCCGCTTCAAGGCTTCATAAACCACAAAAAGTCTGCGGTCAGTGGCCTCGTGGAGCATTTCTTTGATTTCCCCGGTGCTGTTTTTATCTAAAATAGATAGGTTTAAGGTATCCATGGAGATTTCTGCCCCACGAACCGCCTTCAAAAGAGCCTGTTCAAAGGTAGGCGCAATGGACATTACCTCGCCCGTTGCTTTCATCTGTGTGCCAAGCTTTCTTTTTGCATAAACGAACTTGTCGAAAGGCCATTTTGGAAGCTTTACAACCACATAATCTAAGGTTGGCTCAAAAAAGGCGCTGGTTTTGCTGGTTACAGCATTTTCAATTTCCCCAAGGGTCAGGCCAACGGCAATGAGTGCCGCAACCTTGGCAATGGGGTAGCCTGTTGCCTTGGAGGCCAATGCGGAGGAGCGGGAAACACGGGGGTTTACCTCGATTACCGCATAACGGAAGCTTTCCGGGTCTAAGGCAAACTGTACGTTACAGCCGCCCTCTACTTGCAGCTCGGTGATAATATCCAAAGCGGCAGTGCGCAGCATTTGATATTCCTTATCCGCCAAGGTAACGGCAGGGGCAATAACAATGGAGTCCCCGGTATGCACGCCAACGGGGTCAAAGTTTTCCATGGAACATACGGCGATAACGTTGCCGTCTCCGTCACGCATTACCTCAAATTCGATTTCCTTCCAGCCGGAAATGCACTGCTCCACCAAAATCTGATGGATGGGAGAGGCCTCTAAGCCGCTGCGGGCAATTTCCCCAAGCTCGGCTTTATCCTTGGCAATACCGCCGCCGCTTCCCCCCAAGGTGAAGGCAGGGCGCACAATGACAGGATAGCCGATTTCCTCGGCAAAGGCCAGTGCGCTTTCGATATCCGTCACAACCTCCGAGGGGATACAGGGCTGGTTCAGTTTTTCCATGGTTTCCTTAAACATCAGCCGGTCTTCCGCTTTATCAATGGTGTCTAAGCGGGAGCCTAATAAGAGAACGCCTTCCTGCTCCAAAAAGCCTTCCTTGGCCAGCTGCATGGAAAGGGTCAGGCCGTTCTGTCCGCCCAAGGTGGAAAGTAAGCCGTCGGGCTTTTCTTTTTTGATAATTCTTTTGATCACATCGGTTTTCAGCGGTTCAATGTAAATTTTGTCCGCAATGGCGTTATCCGTCATAATGGTGGCAGGGTTGGGGTTGATTAGAATGACCTCCAAGCCTAAGGATTTCAACGCACGGCAGGCTTGGGTGCCTGCATAGTCAAATTCTGCCGCCTGACCGATCACAATGGGGCCGGAACCAATAATCATAACTCGTTTTAGCTTTTTATTCAGCGGCATTTGCATTTCCTCCCATCAAAGACATAAAGTGTTCAAACAAAAAGTTGGTATCCTTGGGCCCGCCGCAGGCTTCGGGGTGAAACTGTACGGAAAAGGCGGGGATATCGGTATATTCAACGCCTTCGCAGGTATTGTCGTTCACATGGGTAAAGGACAGCACCGCAGAAGAGGGCAGTGTTTCGGATTGAATGGCATAGCCGTGGTTTTGGCTGGTGATATACAGCCTGCCCGTGGGGTTATAGCGTACGGGCTGGTTTGCCCCTCTGTGGCCGTACTTCAATTTTGTGCTGATGGCGCCTTTTGCCAAAGCCAGCATCTGGTGTCCCAGACAAATGCCGAAAATCGGTGTTTTGCTCTGGGCAGCCTTGCCGATATTTTCAATAATGCTTTTGTTATTGGAAGGGTCTCCGGGGCCGTTGGAAAGGAGGATGCCGTCGGGCTTTAAGGCCAAAATTTCCTCCGCCGTGGTTTGGGCGGGCACAACAGTCACCTTACAGCCTCTTTTTACCAGTTCGTCCCCCATATTTTTCTTATAGCCAAAATCCCAAAGGACAATATGCTTGTCCCCTGCGGGGTTTAAAACATAAGATTTCTTGCAGGTTACCTGCTCCACACTGCTGCTTAAGGCGGCAGTAGAAAGGCTTCTTGCAAAGCCCTCCAAATCCTGGGGAATTTCGTTTACAATGGCGGCGTTCATCACGCCGTATTCACGGATGATTTTTGTCAGCGCCCGGGTGTCTAAATCACAAAGGCCGATGACGCCCTGTTTCTCCAAATAATTCCCCAAAGTGCCTTCGTTTCTGAAATTGGAAGGCAGCTCGCAGATATTTCTCACAATATAGGCGGAAAGGGAGGGTGCCCTACTTTCAAAATCCGCAGGGATGACCCCATAATTTCCGATTAAAGGGAAGGTTTGAACAACAATTTGCCCATGATAGCTGGGGTCGGTCAGGGTTTCAAGATACCCTTCCATGCCTGTGGTAAAAACCAACTCCGCCGTAATTTCGCCTTCCTTCCCAAAACGTGTTCCGGGGAAAACTTTTCCGTTTTGCAGAATTAAATATGCTTTTTTCATTCTTTTCACATCCTATCAGCCCAGTAATTTTACGAGAATTGCTTTTTGTGCATGAAGACGGTTTTCCGCTTCGTCAAAAATTTCGTCTGCGTGGGCCTCAAAAACCTCCGCTGTAATTTCTTCTCCTCTGTGGGCGGGCAGGCAGTGCAGCACCATACAGTCTTCGTTGGTCAGCGCCATGAATGCGCTGTTGATTTGGAAGCCTGCAAAGGCTTTTGCACGGATTGCCTGCTCCTCCTCCTGACCCATGGAGGCCCAAACGTCGGTAAGCACCACGTCGGCCTGCTTTGCCGCAGCTTTCGGATCGTCGGTGAGTATGAATTTATCGCCATAGGCCGCCGCAAAATCCAAAGCACGCTGGTCCGGGCGGTAGCCTTCGGGGCAGGCGATGCTTACTGTCATGCCTACCTTTAAGCCCCCCACGATTAGGGAGTTGGCCATGTTGTTTCCGTCGCCGATATAGCACAGCTTTAAGCCCTCTAATTTGCCCTTATATTCACGGATGGTTTGCAGGTCTGCCATAACCTGGCAGGGATGGCAGAAATCCGTTAAGCCGTTGATGATGGGGATAGAGCCATATTTTGCCAGTGTTTCCACTTCGTCCTGGGCAAAGGTGCGAATCATAATGCCGTTTAAATAGCGGGAGAGAACACGGGCAGTATCCTCCGTAGGCTCTCCGCGGCCGATTTGCGCATCCTTGGAGCTGATAAAAAGGGCATATCCGCCTAGCTGATACATTCCCGTTTCAAAGGAAACACGGGTACGGGTAGAGGACTTCTCAAAAATCATTCCCAGGGTTTTGCCCTTTAGGAAATGATGCTCTTTACCCTCCTTCACATATTTTTTCAATTGATCGGCCAAGTCCAAAAGCTCGATGATCTCTTCCGTTGTGCAATCTAACAGCTTTAAAAAGTGCTTCATTCGTTTTATGCCTCTCTTTCTTGTGCTCCGTGGGAAAGTAATATACAGCGCAAAACGCAGGAGGACAGGAGTGGATTTTTCGTTCAATCAACCCTTGAGTTGTTTGAGCCACTCAGCCTGAAGCTGCGTTTTGCGGAATAACTTGATTCTATTTTACATTGTTTTTAAAACATTTGCTAGTATGGAAAGACCTTTTTCCAATTCTTTTCTGCTAATGGTCAATGGCGGCAAAAGCCGCACCTTTGTTTTGGCGGAAAGAACCAGCAAGCCATTTTCCAGACATTTCCGGATAACCTCTTTCGCATCTACATCCAGGCTGATGCCAAGCATCATGCCCATGCCTGCAACATCTGTCACATGGGGCATTGTCAAAATCTGATTTTTAAGGAATTCGCCTTTTTTCCGAACCTCTGCCAGGAAATCGTCGCCTATACGGTTTAAAATTTCTACAGAGCCTGCGCAGACAACGGGGTTGCCGCCGAAGGTAGAGCCATGATCCCCGGGGGACAGGCATTCCTCTGTTTTTTTGCCGAACAATACGCCGCCGATGGGCAGACCGCCGCCAAGGCCCTTTGCACAGGATACCAAGTCGGGCTGAATACCAAACTGCTGATAGCTGAAGAAGGAGCCAGTTCTGCCGATGCCTGTCTGCACCTCATCCACAATAAAAAGAATGTCTTTTTCTTGGCAGGCGTTATAAACAGCCTTCACATACGCCTGATCCAGAGGAAGGACACCGCCTTCGCCCTGTACCATTTCCATAATAACAGCACAAACGTCATCCGTCAATTTAGAAAGGGTATCTGCCGTATCATTGGCCTTTGCAAAAGTAACACCCTCCACAAAAGGGAAGAAATAGTTATGATACGCCTCTTGGCCTGTGGCGGAAAGGGCGGCCAAGGTTCTGCCGTGGAAGGAGTTTTCCAGTGCCAGAATGGTGCTTCTATTTTTACCGTATTTCAAAAAGCTATATTTTTTTGCCGCTTTAAACACGCCTTCATTTGCCTCGGCGCCGCTATTGGCGAAGAACATTTTCTGCATACCGCTTTTTTCACAGACCAGTTTTGCGGCCTCACCGCAGGGTGCTGTATAATACAGGTTTGAGGTGTGCTGCAGTTTATTCAGTTGTGCGGTTACTGCGTTTATCCAATCTTTATCACAAAAGCCCAAGGCGTTTACGCCGATGCCGCTGGTCATATCGATATATTCCTTACCCTCTATATCATAGCAGGTTGCGTTTTTGCCATGGTCCAATGCCACCGGATAACGGCCATAGGTATGCATGATATACTGCTCATCTTTTTGTTTGATTTCTTCAAAGCCCATTTGGCTCACCTTCCTTTGATTAAGATTAAGGTCAAAATCAAGACCTTGGAACGCTGTCCCAAGCCCTGCAAGGGATACATCCCTTGACCTATTTATGCAAAAACTGCGTTTTTGCGGGAGTGTTTCACAGAAGCCCCATGCAATGGGGGTTCAAATAAAAGTTTTTGGTCTTGCTTTTTACAAAAAGCAAGCAGGTGTGGGCAGAGCCCACGACCTTAACTGAGCTTTTTGCAAGGCCTTATTTTACAAACATTGTGCCGACACCTTCGTCAGAGAACATTTCAATAAGTATGGAATGCTCAATCCGCCCGTCAATCATAACGGCCTTCTCCACACCGGAGAGTACAGACTTCCTGAGACTCTTTACCTTGGGTATCATGCCGCCGCTGATAATCCCGTCCTCCATTAGCTTTTCCACTTCGTCTATTTTTACAACGGGAATCAGCGATTTTTCATCAGAAACATCCCCCATTAACCCCCGAATGTCCGTCAATGTGATAATATTCTCCGCTTTTAACGCCGCCGCAATCTCCGCCGCCGCCGTGTCCGCATTAATATTGTAGGTTTGCCCCTTGCAATCAGTGCCTACTGTGGCAATCACAGGAATGTACCCCCCGTGGATGGCCTGTAGTATGGGCTCTGTGTTGATGTCGGTAATCTCCCCTACAAACCCGTAATCTCCCGGAAGCTTGGAGGCTTTGATCATACCCCCGTCAATCCCGCAAAGACCAATGGCCTTGCCCCCTAATTGTGCAATCAGCGAAACTAAGTCTTTGTTGGTTTTGCCCGCCAGTACCATCTGTACAATGACCGCTGTTTCCGCATCGGTATACCGCAGGCCGTCTACAAACCGTGAGGGAATACTGAGCCGCTCCAGCATCCCGCTGATCTCCGGCCCGCCGCCATGCACCAGCACCACATGAATCCCCACCAGGGAGAGCAAAACAATATCGCTCATCACTGCTTTTTTCAGCTCGGGATGAATCATGGCGTTGCCGCCGTATTTTACTACAACGGTCTTGCCCGCATAATTTTGTATATACGGCAAGGCCGCCGTTAAAACCTTTGCCTTTATGTTGTTGCAGTCTGCTATCATTGTGTTCTGCCTCCCCATCAGGTGCGGTAATCTCCATTGATTTTCACATAATCATAGGTTAGGTCACAGCCCCATGCCGTTGCAGTGCCTTCCCCTTGGTTCAGTTCCACTTGAATATGAATCTCCTTTTCCAGAAGAATGCCCTTCGCAAGCCCTTCGTCAAAAGCTATCCCTGCGCCGTTTTCACAAACGTGAATTGTCCCCTTGGGTGAGGAAATATCCACAGAGATGGTGTCTATCTTAAAGTCCCCCGCGGTATAGCCGATGGCACAAAGAATACGCCCCCAATTGGCATCGGCACCAAACATGGCCGCCTTTGTCAGGCTTGAGGTGATGATGGACTTGGCAATGGCCTTTGCCAAAGGGATAGAGGGCGCACCGCTTACCGTGCATTCCAAAAGCTTGGTTGCCCCTTCGCCGTCCCCCGCAATCTTCTTTGCCATGGAGGTGCAGATTTCCTTGATTACTGCTAAAAAGGCCGTAAAGTCCGCCCCTTCGGATGTAATCAAAGGGTTTCCCGCCATGCCGTTTGCCATGATGGAAACCATGTCATTGGTGGAGGTATCCCCATCCACACTGACCATATTAAAGGTGTCGTCAACGGCCAATTTCAAGGCTTTTTTCAGCATGGGCGCAGAAATTGCCGCATCTGTTGTCAAAAAGCCCAGCATGGTTGCCATATTCGGGTGTATCATGCCGCTGCCCTTTGCCATTGCCCCGATGGTCACTGGTTTCCCGCCGATTTCTATGGTATAGGCCTCTTCCTTTGCCTCTGTGTCTGTGGTCATAATGGCCTCCGCCGCAAAAACACCGCCCTCTGCCGTCAGTTGTGGTGCCAATGCCTGAATGCCCTTTTCAATGGGCGCAAGGGGCAGCACCGCCCCGATAACACCGGTGGAAGCAATGATAATATCCTCCGGGGAAAGTCCCAGTGCCGCCGCTGTCATTTGGCACATGGCCTCTGCCTTTTCTACGCCGTCTGCGTTGCAGGTGTTGGCGTTGCCGCTGTTGCAAATCATGGCTTGAGCCATGCCGTTGGCAATATTATTTCTGGTTACGGTAATGGGTGCGCCGTAAACTTTGTTTTGTGTATAAACTGCCGCTGCTGTGCAAGGAATTTGGCTGTAAATCATGGCTAAGTCTTTTTTGCTTTGGCTTGCCCGTACACCGCAGTGCAGGCCGCCGGCAAGAAAGCCCTTGGGTGCAGTAACACCGCCTGTTATTTTCTGCATAAATGTTCCTCCTAAACTTATATCAATGCTTCGGTTTCGTCCAAACCGAGGACAATATTCATATTTTGTACCGCCGCGCCCGATGCACCTTTTCCTAAATTGTCAAATACACTGGTGATGGTCATTCTTTCGTCATTTCCTTCTATATAAAGGGTAAGACCGTTGCTGTCCGCCAAGCTGTTTGATGCCAAAAAACCGCTTTTTTCCTGAGAGATTTTGATAAAGCCGGAAGCTTTATAAAATTCTTCAAATAAAGCAATCAATTCCTCCTTACCTATCTTTTTTTGAAAAAGCGCGGCGTGGAGGGGAAGGCAGGTTGCCATACCCCGGTAGAAATCACACACAATGGGGGTGAATATGGGCGGAGCGGAAATCCCTGTGATGTACTGCATTTCCGGCAGATGCTTATGGGCTTGCCCCAAGCCGTACTGCCTTGGGCTTTCGTAGGCCTCAGGTCTGTCAGGCGCTTCGTATTCCTGAATCATACCCTTGCCGCCGCCGCTGTAGCCTGTGATGCTGTGAGCGGAAAAAGGATAAGCGGGGCTTAGAATGCCCAGCTTTACCAAGGGATATGCCGCCGCAATAAAGCCTGTTGCATGGCAGCCGGGGTTTGCAATGCGCTTTGCGTTTACTATCTCCTGTCTGTGCTCTGCAGAAAGCTCCGGAAAGCCGTAAGTCCAGTGGGGATCGGTTCTATGTGCGGTGCTGGCATCAATGATACAAACCTTCGGGTTTTCCACCAGATGTACCGCTGCCTTTGCCGCTTCGTCGGGCAGGCAAAGAAAAACAACGTCCGCCTCGTTCAGCAGTTTTTTTCTCTCGGCCTCATCTTTTCTCAGTGCCTCGCTGATTAAAAGCAGCTCAATATTTGGATGATGCTCCAGACGCTGGCGGAGCTGCAAGCCTGTTGTACCTGCCTGACCGTCTATATAAACCTTATACTTCATAGCCTGTTCCCCTTTTCTAACATTTGATTTTTATCTATTATATACTTTTCAATGGGAAAGTCAATACGAAAATGTATAATTATACAAATTTAGCGAATCATAGGCATAGCAGGGTCATTTACACAACAGCAGTATGAAATTTTGCATAAAATATAAGGGATTATGGGAAAGAAACTAGAATAAATCATGAGAACCTCACCATTTTTAAAATCGTTTGTTGGCGTCCTTCAAAAAAGAAAAAAGAGATTTTTTGAATATTATGCAATTAAAAATGGATTATACAGAAAAAAACAAAAATATGATACATAATATGCAAAAAACTGCATTACCAGAGGCATAAGCAGGAATTGTTTATTTTGCTAAAAGAAACGCTCTGCCATAGCGAGTGCTTCCCAGAGAAAATTCTGTTTTTGAAAAAAACTGATGAAATTCAAAATATATCGAAAAATTTTATGGTGTAAAAAGCCCATTTTTTCAGGTATTTTATAAAAAGCAGGCCAATGGGGGGGTTTGATTTTCCTCTAGCCTTGTGCTATGATATGCTAAAAAAAGAGGTGACCAAAATGACATATGAAGAAGTGATGGCAGCGGCAAAGAACTGCGTCGGGGATAAGTGCTTTGCCTGTCCAATTTGCAATGGGAAGGCCTGCGGGAATAAACTGCCTGGGCCCGGCGCAAAGGGCGATGGTGCCGTCCGTAATTATGAGGCTTGGAGAAAGATTTATTTAAATATGGATACCATCTATGAGAATCAACCCATAGATACCTCCGTTGAGCTGTTCGGCAAGCACTTTGCATACCCGTTTTTTGCCGGGCCTGTGGGTGCGATTCAAATGCATTACAGCGATAAATATAACGATATTACATATAATGATGTTCTGGTGTCCGCCTGCTGTCAAAACGGCATTGCTGCATTCACCGGCGATGGTGTGGATGCCCAGGTGATGGAAGGGGCAACCAAGGCCATCCAAGGGGCAAAGGGTGTGGGAATTCCCACAATCAAGCCTTGGAATAAGGAAGTGATTGCAGAGAAAGCAAAGCTGGTGGTACAAAGCGGTGCCTTTGCCGTTGCCATGGATATTGATGGGGCAGGGCTTCCCTTTTTGAAAAACCTCACCCCTCCTGCGGGCAGTAAAACTGTGGAGGAATTGAAGGAGATTATCAGCTTAACCAACATACCTTTTCTGATAAAAGGCATCATGAGTGTGAAGGGTGCTAAGAAAGCGGCGGAAGCGGGGGCTCATGGCATTGTGGTTTCCAACCACGGCGGCAGAGTGCTGGAGGGTTGTGCGGCAACGGCGGATGTGCTGGAGGAAATTGTGAATGCCGTAGGCGGAAGTATGAAAATATTTGTTGACGGCGGTATTCGCTCCGGCGGCGATGTGTTTAAGGCCCTTGCCATGGGTGCCGATGGCGTGATTATTGCAAGACCCTTTGTAACGGCATTATTTGGCGGCGGCGAGGCAGGGGTTACGGCCTATGTGAAAAAAATCGGCGCTGAGCTGGAGGATGCCATGTCTATGTGCGGCGCCACCGGCATAAAAGAAATCAAGCGGGATATGATCAGAAGATAAAACAGGATACAGCGATAAATAAAAAAAGGGCAATGACATTTTTCGTCATTGCCCTTTTTTTGTAAAAATGCAACCGATGTCGGTATGTAAATCAAAGCCGTTTCCATTCGTTCTTTAATTCCCCAAGCAACACTTCCTTTGTTTGAGGCGGGTGATGCCCCTTGATGGCATAGCGGAAGTCAATCCGCTCCAGCTCGTCAATATATGCCGTGAGCAAAACCTTGTCATACACCCATACCTCCCCTTCGGGAACGGAACAATAGGAGTCCCCCAGAAAAATAACCTCGTCCTGAGGAATGAGAAAGACCACGGAGTCCCGGCAATGGGGAGATACAATATCCCGTAGAATACAGGTTACATCCCCCAAATCTATGGTCATGGAGCCGTTGAAACTGATTTCTGCCGTTCTCACCCGAATATCACTGAGGTGGGAATACTCCCTTTGAATATGAATGTGCGAAAATTCTGATTCCTGCCCGGCATCCAAGCGCTGTTTCATAGAGGTATTGTCCCATGTCCAATGGGACATTTTTTCCAATTCCTTATTTGTTTTTTCTCCAGCGATGGTCACCGCCTCCGTAGCCCACAGGCCGAAGGTGTGATCCCAATGGGAATGGGTAACGGAGAGATAGCGGGGAGGGGGGAGCTTATTTTCCTGCAATTTCTCCAAAAAATGCTGATAATGGGCGGCAGAGTTGCCTGCATCCATCATAAACCCGCCTTTTTTCCCCTTGATATAGCCCAAGGCAGGGCGGTCGGTTTCCGGGTCGTGCTCCATATAATAAATATGTTCCGTTAATTTCGTAAGCTTCATGCTGCTTTCCTTTCTTTTGGGATTTCGTAAAATCGCCGAAAAGCTTTGATATGAGTTGCGTTTCCTGTTTTTTTGCTAAGCAAAGGCCCGTATAACAAAGGCGCTGCCTTAGGATACGAGCCTTCTTTTTTAGTATATCGCCTTTATCGAAGGAAAAGCAACATAAAATAGTATTTTTATACTGTACTATTTTCGTCGGGCTTTTCTTTCTTGGCTGCCTTCTTCTCTTTCTTGGTTGTCTTCTTTTCTTTCTTGACTGTCTTCTTTTCTTTCTTCGAGGCTTTTTTTGACCGTCTGCGCTCTCTGCGTTCATTCATCCAAAGATAAAGCACGGGGATAAATACCAGAGTTACCACAGTGGAGAAGGAGAGGCCGAAAATAACACCGATGGAAAGGCTCTGCATCATTTCACTGCCCTCTGCCTTGCTCAAGGCCATAGGCAGCATACCCAATATTGTGGTCAATGTGGTCATCAGGATGGGGCGCAGACGTCTGGGGCCTGCGGTGACTAAGGCATCATAGCAGCTCAGTCCCCGGCCCATCAGTTGGTTTGCATAATCCACCAATACAATACCGTTATTTACAACCATACCCACAAGCATAACGAAGCCCATCATGGCAGGCATGGTAACGGTATTCCCTGTGATAAACAGGCCAAGGATACCGCCGGTAATGGCCAAAGGCATGGAGAACATAACGATAAAAGGATACCGCAGGGATTCAAACTGAGAAGCCATAATCATATAAACCAAAAGTACGGCAACAACCATACAAATCATCAAGCTTCTGAAAGCATCCATCATCATTTCCATATTCCCTGAGTATGCATAAGAGCAGCCGTCGGGGAATGGATAGGCCGCCATGGCCTGGTCAATCAGCGCCTGTGCTTCACTGCCGCTTAAATCTGTGGTATTGGCACTGATGGTAACATAATTCTTTTGATTTTCACGGGTGATGGAGGTTGCGCTTTCGCTGATTTCGATGCTTGCAACGGAGGACAGAGGAATTTGCACCCCGGCAGCCGAGGTTACCGTCAAATTATTCAAGTCTGTCAAATACGTCAATTCGTCTGTGTTATAGCGCAGCACCACATCCAATTCGGAGCCGTCCACTTTATACTGGGTTGCCGTGGTTCCGGAGATTGCCGTGTTTAAAGCACCGGCGATGCTGCCGGCGGTTACGCCGTAATGGGAGGCCTTGCTGCGGTCTATTCTAACCATAGCCTCCGGCACTGTGCTTCCGGTAGAGCCCTCCACATCGGTAAAGCCGTCAATATTGCCGATCAAATCAACAATTTCCGCCTCTACCTCCATTAAGGTTTTACTGTCATACCCATAAACGTTAAAGGTTACATCGCCGCTGCCGCTGGTGCTGCCCATGGACATTTGGGAAGCGGATACTGTAAGCTCTATGCCGGGAATGTCCCCCAAGAGGGTTTTGATTTCCTCGCATACCTCTGCGGTGCTGCGGGAACGCTCCACCTTTGGTATTAAATTCATATAAACCGTTGCCGCCGCACTGTTATCCGACATCGAATCGGCGCCGATGATGGCGTACACCGTTTCATTCTCGGGAACGGACTGCAGGCGGTACAGGGCCTCTAACACAACCTCATCGGTGGTTTCCAGTGAGGTGCCGTTGGGCAGGGTGATTGCCACACTGGCCATGCCCTCATCGGATTCCTGCATAAAGTCCATCCCTGTCAGGGGGACGGTTACAAGGCTGGCAATAAAAATCGCCAAAACCGTAAGCACCGTTGTTTTACGATGGGACAAGGCCCAGCGGATCACACCCTCATACCATTGAGAAAGACGATCCAACGCTTTATCCCATAGAAAAAGGGCGGCAGAGAATTTCTGGTATTTGCGTAGCTTTGTCTTTCTGTTCTTCTGCAAAAGCAGTGCGGAAGCCATAGGCACAAAGGTAATTGCAACAACAAGAGAGGCGATCAGCGAAAAGGTGATGGCAAAGGACAGATTTTGCAGCAGCTGTCCCACGGAGCCTTTTACAAAGGCAATGGGCAGGAATACCGCCACGGTGGTCAGCGTAGAGGCCGTGATTGCCATGGTAACCTCTTTTGCCCCTTCTTCCGAGGCCTCCTTCGGGCTATATCCCCGCTCATAATACTGATAAATATTATCCAGAACAACAACGGAGTTATCCACCAGCATACCGATACCAATGGCCACACCGCCCATGGAAATCAGGTTCAAGGACATCCCTGCCAAATACATTAGGGCAAAGGTGGCCAATATGGAGGTGGGTATGGAAACTGCAATAATGCCCGAGGTAACGGGGTTTTTCAGAAACGCCAGCAATACAAAGAATGCAATCAACGCGCTTAAAAAGGCAGTTTCTGTGATATTTGAAATGGAATCCTTAATATAGTCTGTGGTATCCATAACAATGGTCATATGCAGCTCCGGATATTGGGCTGTAATGGCATTCAATTCCTTTTGCAGCTTTTCGCTTGTCTTCACCAGATTGGCGGTGGATTGCTTGTTGACGGCAATCATAATGCCCTGCTCTCCGTCAAGATAAGCGATGTAGTTTTGGTCTTTGTTCACTTCCTCCACATTGGCTACATCACTTAAGTGAATGATGGCCCCGGAGGGTGTGGCAATGGGCAGGTCTTTGATTTCCTCCACGGAGTCAAACTGCCCAATGGTACGAACGGGCACCTTCATCTCTCCCTGGGTAAGGGAGCCGGAAGGCAGATTCATGTTTTCTGCCGCCAGTATTTGTGAAAGGGTGCTTACCGTTAGGTTATACCCCGTAAGCTTGGAGGGATCCACGGTAATACGCACTTCTTTTTCAACACCGCCATATAAATCGATGGAGGCAACCCCTTCAATACGCTCTAAGCGGGGCAGAATATCCTCATCCAGAAGGGTGTTCAGTGCGTTTAAGTCCAAATTATCCGCAGTAACCCCCATATAAATGGGGATGGCGTTCATATCTATTTTAAAGATGACCGGCTCCTCCACATCGGAGGGCAGGGTGCCTTTTGTTCGATCCAACACGTCCCTTAAATCTATGGCGGCCATATCAATGTCTGTGCCGTCTACAAACTGCACCATAATCATTGCGGCATTGCTGTTTGACATAGAAGTGATGGTGTCTACATTATTAACTGTGCCCAAAGCATCCTCTAAGGGCTTTGAGACAAGGTTTTCAATTTCTTCCGGACCCGCCCCCACATAGGTGGCGCTGACCAGTACAATGGGCAGATCCACGTTAGGCATTAATGCCAGGTTTAGGCCGCTGTAAGCAACAATACCTGCAATAAACACCATTAAGGTTACCATGATGGTGGTAATGGGGCGCCGGATACAAAGTCTGGATAACATACTTTATTCCCCCTTTGCCGTGTCTGCTGAGGGCTTTTCGGCAGCGTCGGATTGATTTGCAATCTGTATCTGTTCGCCGTCGGAAAGATAGGTCTGTCCTCGGGTAACAACCTGTGTGCCTTCGGGCAAATCTGAGGTGATTTCCACAGTTTCTCCCGTTTCAATACCCAGAGTTACCGATGTTTTCTTGGCAACATCGTTTTCCACCACATAAATGTAGCTTTCGCCGTCCTTTGTAATTACGGTGCTGATGGGCAATACCAGTACGTTCTCAGCCTTTTGGGCAACAAAGCTTACCTCTGCCAGCATACCGGATTTTATGATACCGTCTTTGTTGGGAAGCTCGATTTTTACTAGATATGTACCCGTTTGACCGGAAGCTGGGCTGATGGTGGCAACCTTCCCGGTAAAGGGCTCGGAAGCGGCCGCTGACATGGCAACCTGAACCTCATCCCCCACATGGATGTTGTTTACCGCCTGCTCAGAAACCCCAACCTCCACCTTAATTGTGGAAAGGTCCATAAGCACATAGGCGGGGGTGCTTTGGCTGGCAAAGCTGCCTCGTTCCACGTTTCTGTTGACAACCACACCGGTCATGGGTGAGGTTACGGTGCAGTCACCGATTTGTTTTTGCAAAATATCCAAATTAATATCCAACGCTTCAATGTTTGCCTTGGCGGTTTCATAAGCCAGACTGATTTGATCCATCTCTGTTTTGGAGATAATCCCCTGGTCAAAGAGCACCTTGTTATTATTATAGGTTGTTTCTGCGTTTTCAAGGTTTAATACAGAAACATTGTAGTTTGCCTGGGCACTGCGCAATTGATCTGACAATGTGGAGGAATCTACGGAGAAAAGCACCTGATTTTCCTTCACCGTATCGCCCACCTCAAAGTGATAGCTGATAACCTCCCCCGGCACCGTGGGAATCACGGAAATTTCCTTGGAAGGCGCCGCCTTTCCGGAATAGGAAAAGCTGCTGACAATGGAGTCTTTTCCAATGGTAGCCACTTCAACACTGCGCAATATTGTTTCTTCTTCAGGCGTTTCCTTGGCGCATCCCCCCAATAAAACGGCACAAAGACCGAAAAGTATTAGCTTATGTTTCATTTTTTAATTCCTCCTATGAATAATTAATTGATTCAGTGCATTTAAGTGATCATAGATCGCTTCTTTTTTGTCATCCTCAAAAGCTCCAAAATAGTTGCTGGTAATTTGAATCAGGGCATCCTCCGTGACTTGGGTGGCGGCGGTTCCCTTTTCTGTCAAATGAAGATAAACCTTTCGTCCATCATCCTCTTTAGATGGAAATTCTTTGAGCAAATAGCCTCTTTCTACTAATTTTGCAATGCTTAAGGAAGCGCTGCTTTTGCTAAGACACATGGCATTTGCTATTTGTGAGACTGTGTTTAAGCCATAATCTCTGATACAGACAAGGAAGCTTAATTGCTGTACTGTTAGTTTTTGCCCTTCCCCTTTACCGCTTACGTTGAAAACCTCCTCCAGATGAAGCCGCGTCCAATAAGCCAAATTCATATGCAGGGCTATAAAGAGCTCGGCAATCTTTCTGCCGTAAGCATCAGACATAAAATTTTCCCCTCATTTCTTTGTAATACGAAATTAATTTTATGATAAAACTAATTTTATGATAAAACGAATTCTGTGTCAATTGTATTTTGAATAAATCTATATTAAGAAATTTTAAAGAATTCAGAGAGAGGCCGTTAGCCCGCTATCCTTGGGGGTTTGGGAAATTACAGTAAAAAAAGAGAAATCATAGAAAAATTGTATTGTTTCCTCCATATTTCCAAACTACAGCGGATGTCCACAAGAAAACAGCTCAAAAGGGGCAGAAAAAAGGAGGAAAAATTCGCCGGTATCCACGGAAAATCCCGCTTTTTTTGATGGAACTGAAAGCTGTTTTCGGAAAAGGAGCTATAGCAGCCCCAATTGTCTCAATAAACGGGCATAGACCTCCACGCCGCTGCAAAGGATTGCTTCGTCAAAATCAAATTCGGCACTGTGGAGAGAGTGGGTGAACCCCTTCTCCGGGTTGCCGGCGCCCAAGAAGAAGAATAAGCCCGGGCGTGCTTGCTGGAAAAAGGAAAAATCCTCGGCAAGCATATAGGGCGGGGTGGTAATGTAGTCCTCACCGCAGACCTCCTCCAAGGCACGAACCAGGGCCGGGTCATTCTTTACCACGCGGTACATATGGCGAAATTCCACACTGCCCCTACAGCCGTAGCCCTTGGCAATAAAAGCTACCGCCTCCTTCACCCGCGCCGCCATGGCTTCATAAACCTCGTCAGAGAAAGCACGCATGGTTCCCTCCAGGTGTACCTCCTTTGCCACAACATTACAGGCCTCACCCCCATGGATGGAGCCAAAGGATAAAAGGCCGCTGTCTAATGGGGAAATATTGCGGGATAAAATGGTGTGCAGGCCGCTGATCACTGCCCCAGCTGCCAAAACTGCGTCGGCACCCAATTGAGGCTGGGCGCCATGGGCACTTTTGCCGTGAATCACCACAGAAACTTCGCCGCTTCGGGCCATCATTCCCCCTGCCCTGCAGGCAATTTTTCCTTGGGGTACCTCGGGGAAGATGTGGCAGCCAATGACCTTGGTGATGTTGTATTTTTCAAGTATCCCTGTCTCAATCATAAGCCGGGCGCCGCCAGGGCCTTCCTCGGCAGGCTGAAAAATCAATAAAATGTCCCCCCGGGGACGCACCTTCTGAGCCATAAGGTATTTGGCAAAGCCAAGAAGAATGGTCATATGTCCGTCGTGACCGCAGGCGTGCATCAAGCCCTCGTGGCAGGAGGCATAGGGATGGGGAGGCTCCTGCACCGTCAAAGCGTCCATATCCGCACGAAAAGCAATGGACCCTTCCGTACCTTGCCCCCGAATCAAACCAATGACCCCTGTTTCCAAGCACCGTTCCACATGGTCCACGCCCAACTCTTTCAACTTTTTTTCTATATAAGCGGCAGTTTTATGCTCCGCAAGCCCCAACTCGGGTATACGGTGCAGCTCCCGGCGGATTTGCTTTAGCTCCTGCTCCATTTCTTGTATCCTTTTCTCCAAAGAAATCCCTCTTTCCATTATAATTTTTACCATTGTATCATAAAAACAGACAAAGAGCCTTGGAAAATAATTTTTTTTCCTTTATAATATGAAATCATACAATAGGAATGGAGGAACAAATAATGAATTATGATATGACGAATCCTTATGAGATTGCAAAATATATTAAGGATGCAAAAAAGGTTACCCCGGTAAAGGTTTACGTAAAGGGGGATTTAAGCGGTGTGGAGAAGGAAGGCGTGAAGATTTTCGGGAACGAAAATTTTTGGGTTGTTTTTGGGGATTTTGCCTTGGTGCAGGAGATTTTAGAGGCGAAGGCCGGAGGAATTCAGGAGTACCACATAGAATACGATAGAAGAAACTCCGCCGTGCCCATGCTGGATGTTACCGCAGTGGAAGCACGTATCGAGCCGGGTAGCTTTATTCGTGACCGGGTAAAAATCGGCAAAAATGCAGTGGTCATGATGGGCGCAGTAATCAATATCGGCGCAGAAATCGGCGAGGGCACCATGATTGATATGAATGCTGTTTTAGGTGCAAGGGCAACCGTTGGGAAAAATGCCCATATCGGTGCCGGCGCAGTGCTGGCGGGGGTTTTGGAGCCGCCCAGTGCCGACCCTGTTCGTATTGGCGACGGCGTCTTGATCGGTGCCAATGCCGTTGTGCTGGAAGGGATTTCCGTGGGTGAGAATGCCGTGATTGCCGCAGGTGCCATTGTAACGGAGGACGTGCCTGCCGGTGCTGTGGCCGCCGGTTCTCCCGCAAAGGTGATTAAGATGAAGGATGAAAAAACCCATGGCAAAACACAGCTTATGGAGGATTTAAGGAAGTAATGAATTTTTTTTGGTAAAGAAGGGGTCTCTTTGCAAAAAATACGAAACGAAAGGGAATGGGGCAGAAATGAAACAAGCTTTGATTTTTTTGATTTCGGCAGGAATGTTGTTTTTCACAGCGTGTGGAAGCGGCAGCCAGGAGGAAACCATTTATACAGAAGTAAACACACAGGAGGGTATTAGCCTTACCCTACAGGAGGGTACCCTCAAAGGCGCTTCGGGTACATTTATCCTTTCCAATGATACGGAGGAGGCCGTAACGTATAGCGCCCATGAATATCATCTGGAGCAGCTGAAGGAGGGCAGATGGGTAGAATCTTCTGGTACGGCTGAAGCCAACTGGGGGGAAGAAACCGCCCAGCTGCAAGCCGGCGAAGAGGTGGAATTAAGCTTCAATTGGAAGGCTTTTTTGGGCAATACCACAAAGGGCACACAATACCGTCTGATTATTCTGGTGGATGAAGGCCCCGTAGCCGCTGAGTTCACAGGGGCATAGCAGCTGTTATTTTCTAACCCTTCGACTGTAGATAAAAATAGTTCTATCGAGGAAAATCACAGGTTTTCAAATGGAACCCTTTTGCGGAATTGATTTCTGCAAAAGGTGGAGACCTTGCCGACACCTTGCACCCCCGTCTTTTGACGGGGTTTTTTTATGCCGGAAAGCCCTTTTTCCCGTAAAGAGTGTCCAAACCCTCCTATATTTTAGAAAAGCGGCGTGAAAAGGAATAAAACACCATCTAAATGCTTATATTTAGGATAATAGGAAGGAGGCAAGCAGATGATAAAAAAGAAGGAAAAAGCGGAGGGCATTCTGACTGAGGGAGAAAAAATACTACTTGCCATTCAGGAAGTTCAGACTAGGCTGATCTGCGCCAGACAAGGCTTTGCCGCGGCAACGGATGAGGCTTTGGTTGACAGTTATATTTACGAAATTACAGCCCTGCAAAAAAAATATGATTATTTTTTGAAGGAAGCCAAGGAATTGGGATTGACTGGGCCTTACCGCAAAATTGTGTGAATGTGTTGGAAGGGAGCGTGGGAAGATGGCAGAAGTATTAACCGTAATAATGATCAGCTGCCTTATCATTTTAATATTAACGGCGGTTTCAAAGCCGCTGCGCATTGTGTTTCGTTTTTTGCTTTCGGCAGCTATTGGGGGATGCTGCCTTTGGCTTTGCAATCGCCTTGGGCTGCAGGTGGGGGTAAATCCTTCGACATTATTCGCCGTGGGGCTGCTGGGAGCACCGGGTTTTTTGGGGTTAATTGTCTTAAGTTTTTTCTTGTAAAAAAAATGTAATTGTTTGACAATTAGGAAGAAATGTGATATATTTTGTTGTGGATAATGTTGTGGATACCATTGTGGATAATCAGGGCTTCCCTGTGTACAAAACTTGGTTGTTTGCAAGTTCACAATTTAAAAATCCTTTAAAGATAAGATTTTACCCCATTTCTTATCAGAGAGAAACTCACTGCCTTGCAGTGAGTTTTTTCATAAAAAAGTAGGTGTAAACTGTGGATAACTCAATAAAATTTATAGAAAATTTTTATAGTCATTTGTCGGCGCACAGCTTTCTTCGGGTGAAGGACGTCCATGGAAATCCGTTGCCCGGCATTTTTCTTCGCATGGAGAATCCGGTATTATATATTTTGGGCATTGCCCCGAAAGAGGAAGCACAAGAAATGGAAGAGAGTTTAACGGAATATACAAAGCAGATGGGGGAAGCGCTTGAGGAAATGCGGTGTACCCATTTGATCAGCCTGCGCATTTTGCTGGAGGAAGGGGATGGAGGGCCTTCCGTATATTCCGATGAACGTATTCATGGGGTGACATGGCATTACGATTTGGAGCAGAAAAAGGTTTTCGCCAAAGACGGAGGGCCAAGCCGCCTTTTTGGCATCGAGAAGCTGCTGCATCTTGCGGCGGAGGGGGAAGCCGTTACGCAGCCGTTTCTTGCCCCGGAGAAGATAAAGAGACCGTGGGCCTGTATCATTATTTTCCTCGTTTGCCTGCTGCTGCTTGTATACACAACCCTTTCCGGTAACGGCGGGAGCACCATCCGTGCCTTTGGGCTTAGCCGAAGGGGCATTTTACAAGGGGAGTATTATCGCTTTCTTACCGCCATGTTTTTACATAGCGGTATAATGCACTTGGCCTCCAATACCTTATTTTTGTACTATTTCGGCACGAAGACGGAGCGGCTATTCGGTACGGGGCGATTTTTGGCATTATATTTGATTTCAGGCTTTTGCGGCGGTACTTTCAGTATTTTGGCCCACGATGTTTTGGGCATTGGCGCCTCGGGGGCCATCTATGGTATTCTGGGGGCCATGCTGCTGCTGACCAAGAAATACGGCCCGGCCTATACAGATATGAATTATGCCACCATGCTTTTGCTGGCAGTTGCCTCCATCGGTTTCGGTTTTTTGGATATGGGCGTGGATAATTTCGCCCATATGGGCGGTTTTTTGGGCGGCTGTTTGGTATTCTTATTCTTTATAAAACAGGCCAAAAAAGGAAAAAAGCTATCCACATAAAAACTGTGGACAACATAGGGTTTGTCCACATTGTAAATATGCACCACAAGATGTATATTAAACGATGCCGAAAATACAACAAATATTTAACATTAATTTGTCGAAGTGAGAATTTCAACACAATATATTGGGGTATACATAAAAAGTTATCAACAGAAATGCTGTGGATAACACTGGGGAACTGTGGATAACTATGGGAAAAGGAAGGAAAAACAAATGGAGCAAGGGTCACAGCTGGAAATAAAAATGAAAGAAAATCTGGAAATGTCCCCTTGGGGTGAAAAAAAACTGGTTTTTGGTGAAGGTGCCGCCGCACCGTTGCTGATGATGGTAGGGGAGGCTCCGGGGGGAGACGAGGAAAAGCAGGGCAAGCCTTTTGTGGGAAAAGCAGGGAAAAACCTTTCCGCATTTTTAGATGTAATCGGCTTAAAGCGTGAGGAAATCTATATTTCCAACGTGGTAAAGCTGCGCCCCACAAAGCGAAGCCCCAAAACGGGAAAGGCGGTCAATCGTCCGCCGTCAAAAGAGGAAATTCAGTTTTTTCTGCCGTATTTAGCGGAGGAAATTATGCTGATTTCCCCCAAAATCATTGTTACTCTGGGGAATGTGCCCCTAAAGGCGGTAACCGGGGATAAAAAGAGCAATATCGGCGATGCCCATGGGCGGCCCGTCCCTCTGGGAGAGGATAGGGCTTTATTCCCCCTGTATCATCCTGCGGCAATCATCTATAACCGCAGCTTATCTCAGGTTTACCAAGAGGATTTGCTGAAATTAAAGGCCTTTTTAACTTCTTTTTCATGAGATAGCCGGACTGTAATAATAGAAAAAGTTGCCGTTTTACAAGCTTGTGCACTGCCTCAGAATATACGGACTGTACAAAAAGCGCCCCTTAATGCAAGGAAAAGGAATGAAGCAGGCTGGCACCGAACTTCCATTGGTGTCAGTTTTGTTTTCAGTTGGATATGTTCATAATTGTAAAAGTAGATATACTCATCAATCAAAGATTTAGCCATGTCAAAAGCACGGATTTTCTGGCGGTTTACCAGTTTTTAATCTGCTGTTTCGTAAACCTTAATTCATCGGCGATTTCCTGCCGTGTTTTACCTGATTGCCGTAGCTCAATCCTTTGATCTTCTATTACTTTAATGTGCGTATATGTTCGTTGCATAGCAAAGCCCCCTAATGTAGTTTATTATCCTACATCAGGGGGCCTTTGTCTATTGTCCGTTTTTACTGGTTCAGTTCAAACCGCCGGAAGAGCTTTGTATGTTTTTGGAATAATGCTTTTTACGCAAAAAGCATTATTTCAGGTTTGCTTTGATTACTTCCCCAATACGCTTGATGCCTTCTTCGATTTTATCCTCGGGCATACAAGAATAGTTCATACGGAAGGTGTTTTCATGGCCGCCGTTGGGGAAGAAGCTGCCGCCGGGAACATAAGCAACCTTCTTTGCCAAACACTGAGGTGCCATTTCTTTTGCGTTAATGTATTCAGGCAATACAACCCATGTAAACAAGCCGCCATCGGGATGGGTCCATGTGCATTCCTTCGGGAAATAGGTATCCATTGCCTTCAGCATACAGTCACGTCTTTTGCCATATACTTTTTTGATTTTGTTTACGTGTTCGTCCAAATCGTTCATTTCCAAATATGTATTTGTTTCCATCTGGGCAACGGTAGAAGCCTGAAGGTCAGAAGCCTGCTTCATAAAATTATATTTTGCTAAAATTCCAGCCTCGGCACAAACCCAACCCAATCTGTAGCCAGGTGCCAAAATCTTGGAGAAGGTTCCCAAGAAAATCACAAGGCCCTTGGTATCCAAGGATTTTAAGGAAGGCATATTCTCGTTTTCAAAACGCAATTCGCCATAAGGGTTATCTTCGATAACGGGAATTTCATACTTATTGATGATTTCTATGAATTTATGACGTCTTTCCAGTGTCCAGGTTCTGCCAGAGGGATTCTGGAAATCGGGAATCACATAAATCATTTTTATTCTATCGTTGGCAGCCAGAATTTTTTCCAGCTCTTCCATAATCATACCGTTATTATCGGTAGGAACTTCCATAAATTTCGGCTCACAAGCCTTAAATGCATTGACAGCACCCAAGTAGGAGGGGCTTTCCAGCAAAACAATATCATCTTTATTTAAGAAAACACGAGCGGAAAAATCCAACCCCTGCTGGGAACCGCTGGTAACCAAAACATGGTCAATATCCGTATGGATATTATTTTTAGCCTGCATTCTTGCCACAATTTTCTCTCTCAAAGGCGCATAGCCTTCTGTTGTGGAATACTGCAGCGCAGCACGTCCCATTGTGTCTAAGGTTTTTACGGATGCCTCTTTCATTGCCTCAACAGGAAATAATTCGGGTGCGGGTAAGCCGCCTGCAAAGGAAATAATGTCCGGTTGAGCTGTAAGCTTCAGTAATTCTCTGATTTCTGAGCCTGTTAACAGATTCATTCTGTCTGCAAAACGTACCATGGTTTCTTCCTCCTTCAATATAAAAATAATTTGATGTCCTACAAGATATGTATTTATTCTTGTACATAGACAATTTCATTAAAAATATCTCTTTCAAGTTAATTAAAACACAAACAATTAACAAAGTCAATGCAATTTTAAGAAATTGATTCCAAAATACTGTCGTAAAACAAAATACAAAAGCTTTATTTTTTTGTATATAAAACAAAACAAGACGAAAAAATCGTTTCTTGTATCCCTTTATATTGTTTTTAAATAAAAACAATATAAACAAAATGTACCCTTGTATTTCCTTCTATTTTTGTATGAATTTCCATACAATTTCAGAAGTCACAGAATTCCCCGCCGCTGGGAATGAAAAACCCCCGCAAGCGCATCCTTCCTTGGATACTGCGAGGGTTTTTATACCATGCACACTGCCGGGATAGCAAGCTATTTTTTCAAATTTGACTGAATGACTGCGGCCAAAGCCTTTACGCCCTCAATAATTTTTTCATCCGTCATGCAAGAGTAATTCACGCGGAAATAATTTTCCTTGCCGCCATTAGGGAAGAAGCTTCCCCCGGGAACATAGGCCACCTTTTTCTCCAAGCACTGCAGGGCCATTTCCTTTGTGTTGATGTAGGCAGGCAGCTCTACCCAAGTGAACAGGCCTCCATCGGGATGGGTAAACTTTGCTTCCTTGGGAAAGTATTCCTCCATGGCGCTCATCATAACGTCCCGTCTATGCTTGTACACCTCACGGATTTTATGCACATGGGCATCCAAATCATATAAATCCATATATTTATTGGCCTGCATCTGGGTCAAGGTGGAGGTTTGCAAATCTGCCCCTTGCTTCATGGTGTTAAATTTTTCGAGGATTTCGTCGTTTGCGCAAACCCAGCCCAAACGGAAGCCGGGCACCATAATTTTTGATAATGTGCCAAGATAAACTACAAGGCCTTTGGTGTCTAAGGACTTTAACGCCGGCATATTTTCGTTTTCAAAACGCAGCTCTCCATAAGGGTTATCTTCAATGACAGGTATTTCATATTTATTTACAATTTCCATGAATTTTTTTCTTCTCTCCAAGGACCAAGTGCGCCCTGTAGGATTCTGGAAATCGGGAATGACATAAATCATTTTTACATTTTCCGTGGAAGCAAGGATTTTGTCCAAATCCTCCATCACCATACCGCCGTCATCAGTGGGAACCTCTACAAATGTGGGCTCACAAGCCTTATACGCATTGATTGCGCCAAGGTAGGAGGGGCTTTCTACCAAAATCACATCGCCCTCATCCACAAAAACCCTTGCGGCAAAATCCAGCCCCTGCTGGGAGCCGCTGGTGATTAAAATCTGATCCGCCGTAGCTTTAATGTTATTCTTCACAGCCATTCTATCTGCAAGCTTCTGTCGCAGCTGGGGCAAGCCTTCGGCAGAAGAATACTGACAGGCAACGCTGCCCATTTCTTCCATGACCGCAATACCGGCCTGCTTTAACTCTTCCACAGGAAACAGCTCCGGCGCGGGCAAGCCGCCTGCAAAAGAAATAATGTCCGGTCTGGCAATGAGCTTCAAAAGATCTCCAATATCCGAACTGTTTAAACGATCTAATCTTTTTGCATAACGTACCATAAACTTTTATTCCCCTTTCCTATTTTTTTCATTTCCCTGAGAAAGGCCTCTCGAAATGAGATTGCCGCAGCTGTCAAAAGGTGCAAACCGAAAAATTTCTATAATGCTGCGATCACGCTTTCCCAAGCCTTCTATTTTCATGGGTTGTTTCAACAAAAGCGTCTATATTATTTCTCATGTATTTGAAAAAAGATATGTACTTATTAAGCCACAAAAACCCACCGCTGTCAATGTTATTGAGAAAAATGTATGGGTTTTCATACAGTAAAAATATGATTTTTCAAGGATATTTTACAACCAAACAGAAATCCTTTTATACGAAAATAAACCAAGGGTATGGGGGTTTCCCCCTTCGTAAAAACGTTAGTGAAACACCTGCAAATCAAAATAAAATTCATCATTATTTTTCCAATCCCCCCTCCTTTTCATTTCCCCGGAAACTGCATATTTCTATGGTTATGGTGTTTATAATAGTGTTTGTCTAAGTTTTATAATGGTAAACCACCTGCTTCTGTGCAAAATGCAAAGGAAGGTTTCCTTCCGTCTATAAGCGAACAAACTAAAAAAATTACACAAAAATCGGAAATTTTAATACATTTTGTCAAAAAGTTTAATATATCGAATTTTTTGTTTTATTTGTGTTGCATTTCCGGGCAGTTGCTGTATAATGATTGAGGTTTGATAAAAAGAAAAAACGTTTCATACCACTAAAACGAAAAGGAGTTGTTATGCATGGACATCGGGCATAAAATCAAGCAGCTTCGTGTGCAAAACGGCCTCACCCTAGAGGAGCTGGCCAGCCGCAGCGAGCTGACAAAGGGTTTTCTGTCTCAGCTGGAAAGAAATTTAACGTCCCCTTCCATCGCAACTTTAAACGATATTGTGGAGGCACTGGGCACCACCCTTGCAGAGTTTTTTAAAGAAGAGAAAAAAGAAAAGCTGGTTTTTCGCAAAAAAGATTTCTTTGTGGATGAGCAGGAGGACTACACCGTACATTGGATTGTGCCAAACACACAAAAAAATGAAATGGAGCCCATTTTAATGGAACTGCCCCAAGGCGGCAAATCCTTTCAGGTAGACCCCCACGGCGGTGAGGAATTTGGCTATGTTTTAGACGGCAGCATTATTTTAGACTGCGCCGAAGAGCGTTTTCCTGTGCATAAAGGGGAAACCTTTTACCTTTCGGGCAAAAGCAGGCATTGCCTAAGAAACGATAAAAAAACAACGGCAAAAGTCCTATGGATTTCTACGCCGCCGTTATTCTGATGAAAAAGGCCCTGTTTGAAAACCGTCAAGCGGCGATTTTTTTAAAAGCACGAATTCCAAAAAATCCAAAGCGATCTTGAGAATTTCCCTGCCTTTATGGAAAACAGGCCATAGACTTTTCAAACACGTCAAAGGAGGAAGATATGAAAAAGCTGATTCAATTCAAAAATATCGTCAAGAATTTTGACGGAAAGTTGGTTTTAAAGGGGATCAATCTGGATATCTATGAAAACGAGTTTGTCACCCTGCTTGGTCCCAGTGGCTGCGGCAAAACAACCCTCTTGCGGATTTTAGGCGGATTTTTAACACAAAACGAAGGACAGATTATTTTCGACGGAGAGGAAATCAGCAATGTTCCCTCCTACAAGCGGGAAATCAACACCGTTTTCCAAAAATATGCATTGTTTCCTCATATGAATGTATATAACAATATTGCCTTTGGGCTGAAAATTAAAAAAGAGCCGAAGGATATTATAGAGCAGAAGGTAAAACGTATGCTGAAATTGGTCAACCTTGAGGAATATGCAGACCGCAACGTGACGGAAATGAGCGGCGGCCAGCAGCAGCGTGTTGCCATCGCCCGGGCCTTGGTAAATGAGCCCAACGTCCTTCTTTTGGATGAGCCTTTGGGTGCCTTGGATTTAAAGCTTCGGAAAGAGATGCAGCAGGAGCTGAAAAAAATTCAGCAGGAGGTGGGCATTACCTTTATTTATGTAACCCATGATCAGGAAGAGGCCCTGACCATGTCGGATAAAATTGTGGTCATGAAGGACGGCGAAATTCAGCAAATCGGCTCACCCACAGATATTTATAACGAGCCGGTGAACCAATATGTGGCAAACTTCATCGGCGAGAGCAATATTATGGACGGCATGATGCTTGAGGACTACCTTGTTATGTTTGAGGATAAAAAATTCAAATGCGTTGATTTCGGCTTTGCCCCCAATGAGAAGGTGGATGTGGTGATCCGCCCCGAGGATCTGGATATTGTGCCAAGAGCAGAGGGGAAGCTGAAGGGCATTATAAAATCCGTGCTTTTTAAAGGCGTTCATTACGAAACCATTGTGGAAACAAAGGTGGGTACCTCCATCACGGTAAAAATGATGGTATCCGACGATCACCCCGTTTACAACGAAGGCGCCAACGAAAAAATTTCCGCCAACGATTTTTATTTGGATATGGAGGATGTGGAGGAGTTGGACGAGGCCACCATTGTTGCCCGGGCTGATGCCCAAGCTTGGGACCCGGAGACAGATGAATTTATTTCCATCAAAGAAATCAGCTACACCATTCAAAAAGAAAACGGCAGCTATCCCGTTACCTTCTCCACCGCCGCAGGCACTTCTGTTACGGTAAACATGATTGTAAAGGATGAAAACCGTGTTATCAACAAAGAATATCAGGAACAAATTTTTGCGGTAAATTTCTTTAAAAAAGCCGATGAAATTCATGAGTCCATCGCTTTGGAAACGGATTTAAAAACTTGGGCAAATGCTTCCGCATGGAGCCTTGAGGATGATACCGCTGTGGAAATTACAAACGTAAAATATGACTTTGACTCCGAAACCATTACGCCGGGGGTTTATGAGGTTACCTTTGCCACCGAAGGCTATGAATATAAGGTGGACACCACCGACTGCTACGAAATCGGCGACGAGGTGGGGCTTATTTTCCAGCCGGAGGATATTCATATTATGTCAAAGGACAGCTGAAGGGAGGATGCTTGGTGAAACAATATCGTACTATGGCTTTGCCCTATATTGTGTGGATGGCGGGGATGATCGTTGCGCCCATGCTGTTGATTGTTCTTTATGCATTTACCGATAAAGGCAATGATGTGGCCACCATTCGTTTTTCTTTGGAAAACTTTGCACGTTTTTTTAGTGATCAGGTTTTTATGAGCGTATTAAAGCGTTCCTTATTCATTGCGGTCATCACAACAGCCATCTGCATTTTATGCGGCTACCCCATTGCCTATGTCATTGCCAACCGCAGTGAAAAAAGCAAGCTATTTTGGATTCTTTTGATTACCCTGCCCACATGGATCAATATGCTGGTGCGCACCTATGCCTGGATGGGCATTTTGCAGGATGAAGGGATCATCAACCACCTTTTGAGCCTTGTGGGCCTTGGCCCCATTACCATGATACACACAAGCTTTGCCGTTGTTTTGGGTATGGTGTATAACTTTATCCCGTTTATGATTCTGCAAATTTACACCTCCCTGACAAAAATGGATAAAAGCTATCTGGAGGCCGCCAGCGACCTTGGCGCAAACCGCATACAGTCCTTTTTAAGGGTAACCCTGCCCCTCTCCATACCCGGAGTAATCAGCGGCATTACGTTGGTATTCCTGCCTGCCGTATCCAGCTTCTTTATTCCGAAGCTTTTGGGCGGCGGCCAATATGTATTGATCGGTAATGTGATTGAAACAGAATTCCTGACCTCGGGAGACTGGAATTTCGGCAGTGCCATTTCCTTGGTAATGGCCATAATCATTCTGTTTTCGATGTATCTTACAAAAAAAGCGGATACCGACCCCGCAGCAAACGGAAAGGAGAATGCTTGATGGAAAAAAAACAAAAACACCTGTTTTCCAAGGTCCTGTTGGGCTGTACCGCAGTGTTTTTTTATGCACCCATTTTATACATCATCCTGTTTTCCTTTAATAGCTCCCGCTCCCTAACAAAGTTTGCCGGGTTCTCCCTGCGGTGGTATGAAAAAATGCTTTCCGATTCCACCATGATGCAGGCTGTGGCCTACACCATAATCATTGCCCTTTTGGCTACCCTGATTTCCACCGTTGTGGGCACCCTTACGGCCATCGGCCTTTCCAAATCCCGCAGGCTGATGCGGGGCATTGTGGAGCAGGTCAACAACCTGCCCATTTTAAACCCGGAAATTGTAACGGGCATCGGGCTTTTGATGTTTTTCAGCGCTTTAGGTGTGAAAAAAGGCTTTTTGACCCTGCTGTTGGCCCACGTTATGTTTTGTATCCCCTATGTGATACTAAGCGTTACGCCAAAGCTGCGCTCCCTTGATCCCAATTTGGCGGATGCCGCCTTAGACCTGGGGGCGACGCCCATACAGGCCCTTTGGAAGGTGATTGTGCCCCAAATCAGACCGGGCATTATTTCCGGGGCACTGATTGCCTTTACAATGTCCTTTGATGATTTCATCATTTCCTATTTTGTAACGGGAAATGGCGTGAATAATATCTCCATATTGGTTTATACCATGAGCAAGCGTGTCAACCCGTCGATCAACGCCTTAAGCACCTTAGTCATTTTGTTGATCACGGCAGTTTTATTTATTGTAAATATTATCCCGATTTTAAAAGACAAGAAAGGAAGGAAACTGACATGAAAAAATTGATTGCATTGGCTTTGGGCACGGCGGTGCTGCTGTCCGGCTGCGGTGGCTCCGCTGACTCTGATGCGGCGGAAAAGTACGGCTCCGCCACCTTAAAGCTTTATAACTGGGGGGAATATGTGGGGGAAAACCTCATCTCCGATTTTGAGCAGGAATTCGGCGTTAAGGTGATTATGGAATACTTTGACTCCAACGAAATGATGTATACCAAGCTGCAGGCCGGTGACGCTTATGACGTCCTCATCCCTTCTGATTATATGATTGAGCGGCTGATTTCAGAGGATATGCTGCAAACCCTTGATTTAAGCAATATTCCCAATATTTCAAACTTGGCGGAAGGGGTAAAGCAGCTGCCTTATGATCCCGACAACACCTATTCCGTGCCTTATTTCTGGGGCAATGTAGGCATTGTTTATAATCATAACAACGTAGACCCTGCCGATGTGGAAAAACAGGGCTATAACCTCCTTCTTGATACGGACTATAAGGGCAAACTCTATGTTTACGATTCCGAAAGAGATTCCTTTATGATGGCATTGAAGGCATTGGGCTATTCTATGAATACACAGAGCGAAAGCGAAATCGAAGAGGCCTACAACTGGCTTCTGCAAATGAACGACACCATGGACCCCGCTTATGTGACCGACGAAGTTATTGACGGCATGATCAACGGAAATAAGGATATCGCCGTTGTTTACAGCGGAGATGCCACAACCATTTTGGCGGAAAACGAAGATATGAGCTTTTTCCTCCCTGCAGAGGGCACCAACCTGTGGAGTGATGCCATGGTCGTTCCCGCAAATGCGGAAAATCCCCTGTTAGCCCATGAATTTATCAACTATGTGCTGACCCACGATGCTTCCTATGATAATTCCGAAACCGTAGGCTATTCCTCCTCTAACCAAGAGGTTTTAGACGAAATGTCCGGCGCCGACGGAATTTATGCCCAAAACGAAGCATATCTGCCCAGAACGGAGTATGCGAAGGACGAGGTTTTTGAAGATAACCCCGTATTGAAGCAAAAGCTGGCGGAGCTTTGGATCAAGGTAAAGGCTTCCCACTAAACTTGTATGAAAGAAGCCCCATTGCGCAGGATGAACCAACGCAGCGGGGCTTCTTATATATCCGTCGGGATTAAAAATTTCAAAAACAGGTGCCGGAATATCAGCCATAAAGCCATGCTTTTTATTGGCTGATGCCTGTGCGCTCTCAATTCTCCTGCCGGTAAAGGAGACCGCTGGTAAAAGCATATAGGTTCAGCCTGCGGGCTTCGCCGTCGGTGGTATGATAAAGCATGGAAGGCGAAAAATAAAACACAGCATACTCCTCCAAACCAATGGTGTGAAATTGAACCTCCGCCTCCTGTTCCTTTTCATGGATGGAAAAGCCATAGCCGGGTGCCTCCAATGCAGAAGTGCTGCCGCCCCTTCTGTAAAAACAAAATCCTGTATTTTTACTGCATCGTTGTCGAAGGTTACCCCTTCGCTCTCATTCAGCCGGGCAACAATTTTTCTAATATCATATAAATCTGTTCTTACTACCAAATCCGCCATCAGATGGTTTCCCGTATTCATATCACTGCTGACATCGCCAAAACACTTTAAAGATTCCAGCTCATAGGATGCAAGCTCTTTTTGCGTAAAGATAGACATGGCTGTGTATCCCGCTAAAAAAAGTACGGCAATGACTCCAAGGATCAGTGTTTTCTTTTTATTCATGCCATCCCCCAGGGTTTTAGAAAGCTTTTACGAAGATAAAAGCTATTCCCAAAAATCGTAATTTTTAGAATTTTTCATGGGCAATTTCCTTTTAATATGTATTTTTATGTCTAAGCTGATTTTATCATGAAATTTTCACACACTCCCTTTGGAAAAAAAGCTTTCCCCAAAAAGATGTATTTTATAAACCATATATTCAAAACTTTATCATTTTCCTCCAAATCAGTACATATCTGCAATCTATTTTTCCATGCTTGCTGTCTTTTTCAATATACTGTCAAAAAAGTTTAGGTTTAAAGTAGATTTTAGGTTTCCTTCATATACTGGGCCTTGGAAAAAGAGTTACGCCTGCAAAAAACCGCAGGCAAGGAGGCGAATTTTATGGGAACACCCACAACATTTCAGAGAAAAGAAGTGAAATATCTGCTCACCTATGAACAAAGGGCAAGGCTGCAGGAGGGGATGGCATTGTATATGTCGCCCGACAGCTTTGGAAAATCAACCATTATGAATATCTATTATGATACGGACAATAAGCAGCTCATCCGTCATTCTATGGAAAAGCCTGTTTATAAAGAAAAGCTGCGGGTACGCAGCTATGGAACGGCTACGCCGGAGGCTACGGTTTTTGTTGAGCTGAAGAAAAAATACAAAGGGATTGTCTATAAAAGGCGGGTCGCCATGGTGCAAAAGGCGGCAAAGCTTTGGCTGGAACAGGCGGCCTTGCCCCCCGAAGACACGCAAATCATCCGGGAAATTGATTATTTTACACACACCCATCCCCTACAGCCGGCGGTTCTGCTTTCCTACCAAAGGGAAGCATTTTTCGGCAAAGAGGATTCCGCATTCAGAATGACCTTTGATGATGCCATTCTTTGGAGGGATTATGATATTTGCCTGTGCAAGGGTGCCTATGGCCGGAAGCTTTTGCCGGAAGGCATGGCTCTTTTGGAGGTAAAGGCAGGAATGGGTATGCCTCTATGGCTGACAAGATTTTTCAGCGAAAATAATATTTATAAAATCAGCTATTCTAAATATGGCAATGCATACACCGCAATGCAGGGCAGAGAGCTTGGAAGGAGGAATACATACAGTGCTTAATCTTATTTCGGAAAATATCTTAAATTCTACCACAGGAATTACCGTAACCACCTTTTTGCTTTGTATTGCCGTAGGGCTTTTCATCGGCTTTTTGCTTGCCCTCACCTATCGGCGGCGGAGCAAAAGCTCTCCCGGTTTTTTGGTTACACTGGCCATGCTGCCGTCTGTGGTTGCCATGGTGATTCTTATGGTAAACGGAAATATCGGCGCAGGGGTTGCCGTTGCGGGGGCCTTCAGCTTGGTGCGTTTTCGCTCTGTTCCGGGAACGGCCAAAGAAATTTGTGCCATTTTTATTGCCATGGCGGCAGGGCTTGCCGTGGGCATGGGATACTTGGTTCTGGCCGTTTTATTTACCATCATCCTTGCTTTGACAGAGCTGTGTTACGGCACAAGGGCAATGCAGGCCTTTTATGGCATGGTGCAAGAACGACAGCTGCGCATCACCATCCCGGAGGATTTGGATTATACCGATATTTTTGACGATATTTTTGAAAAATTCTTTACAGCCTGCGAATTGATAGAGGTAAAAACCACAAATATGGGCAGTTTATTTCGTCTGACCTATCGTACGGTCTTAAAAGACGGGGTCTCGGAAAAAAAGATGATCGACGACCTTCGGATACGAAACGGAAATCTGGAAATCAGTTTTTCCAGACCCTTAAACAATAACGAACTATAAGGAGGAAATTCTATGAAGCAAGGAAGAAAAACTGTGTTAGCCGCAGTTTTGGCCATAGGCCTGCTCAGCAGCTGCACCCAAGCCACAGCCAGTGATACCGCAGCAGACACCGCCCTGACAGCCTTAAATGCAGAAGAATTATTCAGCGAGCGGGATTTAAGCGGGGACTATGATAAGAACGAAGCCGTCTCTATCACACTAAGCGGCACAACGGCCGCAAGCACCGACAGCAGTAAGGTGAGCATCAGCGGCGCAGATATTACCATTCAGGGGGAAGGGGTCTATCTTCTTACCGGAACGCTGACCGACGGGCAGATTATCATAGACGCACCAAAGAGCGATAAGGTGCAGGTGGTGTTAAATGGTGTAACCATACAAAAGGATACCAGTGCGGCCATTTATGTGCGGCAGGCGGATAAAACCTTTCTTACCTTAGCAGAGGGCACCACCAACACCCTCTCCAACAAAAGTGAATTTGTATCCATTGACGAGAATACCATTGACGGTGTTATTTTCGCCAAGGATGACATTACCTTCAACGGCAGCGGCGCATTAACCCTCCATGCCGCCTACGGCAGCGGCATTGTGGGCAAGGATGAATTGACCATTACTGGGGGCACCTATACCATTACGGCGGCGGAGCATGGCTTTGATGTCAACGACAGCATTGCCATTGCCGATGGTACCTTTCAGGTGACTGCGGGCAAGGACGGCTTCCATAGTGAAAACAGCGAGGATACAACAAAGGGCTACCTTTATGCGGGAAACGGCAGCTATACAGTGACAGCCGCAGGGGATGGCCTAAGTGCTTCCTCCCTGCTGCAAATAGAGGAGGGTACCTTCCAAGTGACCACCGGGGGCGGCAGTGAGGCCACCCTTGCAGAAGAGCGTTCCAGCACAGAAAATACGAAAATAGAGAGTGACAGCTCAGAGGATACCACCACAGAAAGTGTCAGCGCAAAGGGGATCAAAGCGGCGGGCAATCTGTTACTGCGGGGAGGAACCTTTACCATGGATTGTGCCGATGATGCCTTTCACAGCAACACAAATTTGACGGTGGAAAACGGAGCCTATACCATTGCCACAGGAGACGATGGCTTCCATGCGGATTTGGCGGCCACCGTGGAAGGGGGCACCATCAACATTACAAAAAGCTATGAAGGCATAGAAGGACAGACGGTGCTGATCTCCGCAGGCGATATCAATATTGTTGCCGCCGATGACGGCTTGAATGCCGCCGAAGGCGGCGAGGATACAGATTTTATGGCAGGCGAAAGACAGCCTGGAAATCGAGGCGAAGGCTTTACCCCCGAGGAAGGCTTTAATCTTGAGGAAAACTTCTCCGGAGAACCGCCGGCAGAGGGAGAAAGGCCGGCCTTTGACGAGGGTACTATGCCCGCCGACGGGGAGCGCCCCACCATGGAAAATGCACCCCAGGAAAGACCCGAGGGAGAGGCAGCGGAGGCTCCTGCCCAGCGTACCGGGGAAGGACGGGGGCAAATGGGCGGCGGTTTTCAGGCAAACGAAAACTGTAAAATCACCATTACGGGAGGTACCATCGCTCTGGATACAAAGGGTGACAGCATAGACTCCAACGGAAGCATTGCTATTTCCGGAGGCACCATTTATATCACAGGGCCGGAAAACAGCCAAGACTCCTGCATAGACAGCGACGGCGAGGCTGTAATTACCGGAGGCACCTTAATCGCCTGTGGCTCCAGCAGTATGTTCAGAGGCTTTGGAACCGCATCAACCCAAGGCTGGGCACTCTTTTACCTAACCGAATCCAAAAGCGGCGGAGTTACAGTAAAAAGCGAAAGCGCTTCCCTGCTCACCTATGAACCCACCAGAGCCTACAGCGCAGTGCTTGTTTCCCATGCTGGGCTGCAGGACGGCTCTACTTATACCATAACCACGGGAGAGGAAACCCAAAGCTTTACCATGGAAGGCACAAGCCACACCTCGGGCACTGGTATGGGAAGTGGCGGCAGAGGCCAAATGAAAGGCGAAAGACAGGAGAAAGCCTCTTAAGCGATAAAAACACCCTGCTTCTCTCCGAAGGACAAGAGGCTGGGATTTCTATTTCGGGCACCGCTGACGCTCTTTCACAGAAAAAGGCTTCCGATAAAAACCATTGTTTTTTAGAATTTTTAATTATATTTAAGTTACAGCGGATATGATGAACCTACAAAGTATTTAACCCCCACTCAATATTTTACTCTATCAAAATATTGGTTCAAAAGGCCTATTGTTTTTACAAATAGGTCTTTTTTACACAAAAAGCTCCGTTTACGGAGCTAAAAACTGCAAATACAGACAGGGGTTGTAAACACGTTGTATTATGTTTAAAATAAAGACAGTGCGATATAAAGTTAAGGAAAGGCGGTGGGCGGTCATGCGTATTTTATTGGCGGAGGATGAAAAGGAGCTTTCAAATGCATTGGTTACCATTTTACAGAGAAATGGGTTTTCTGTGGACGCCGTTTATGACGGGGCGGAGGCCTTGGATTATTTAGAGGCGGATAATTACGACGGTGCCGTTTTGGATATTATGATGCCAAAGGTTGATGGGCTTACGGTTTTAAAAAAACTGCGGGAACGGAAAAACACCCTTCCCGTATTGATGCTTACCGCCAAATCTCAGGTGGATGACCGGGTTTTGGGCCTGGACAGCGGGGCCAACGATTACTTGACAAAGCCCTTTGCCATGAAGGAGCTGATTGCAAGAATTCGTGCCATGACCAGAAAGGCGGAAACAGGGGGAGACAATCTTTTGACCATGGGAAACATCACCCTAAACCGTAGCACATTCATTCTTTCTACGGAAACGGCAAAGCTGCGCTTGATGGGCAAGGAATTTCAAATGATGGAATTGATGATGGCAAATCCCAATCAATTGATTTCGGCAGAGCGCTTTTTGGAGCGCATTTGGGGCTATGACACCCAAGCGGAGCTAAGCGTGGTATGGGTTTATATTTCCTATCTCCGCCGCCGTCTGACGGCTGTGGAAGCCAATGTGCGCATCAAATCGGCAAGAAATCTGGGGTATACGCTGGAGGTAGAGGCATGAGCGAAAAATTGAGGCTTCGTTTTATCGCCATTGCATCCCTCAGTGTGTTTATTGTGCTTTTTTCCTTCCTTATTGCCATCAACCTCTGGAATTACAGCAATATGAAGGAAAATGCCGACAGTACCTTAGCTTTGATTTCCGAGAATGACGGCGTTTTCCCTAAAATTCATAAGGACAAGCCCCAAACGGAGCCAATATCCGAAGAGCAGGGGGTGGAGCAAGGGCGGCAAGCACACCCGGGAAGGCGGGCGGATTTTTCTCCGGAAGACCCTTTTGCAACCCGCTATTTTTCCGTTACGCTAAATGACGCCATGGAGCAGACCTCCATCAACCTAAACAGCATTGCCGCCGTTACCCTTGAGGAAGCCTCCGCCATGGTGGACACCGTCATGGAAAAGGGCAAAGCCCACGGGTTTTTAGGCGCCTACCGGTATCATGTTACAAATTCCTATGAGGAAACCCTGGTGGTTTTTTTAGACTGCACAAAGGATTTATTTTTTATGAATAATTTCTTGCTGAACAGCCTTTACGTCGGCGGGGCCGGCCTGTTTGCGGTGTGCGTTCTGATTGTTCTTTTTTCAAAATCCGCTGTGCGTCCTGTGGCAGAAAGCTATGAAAAGCAGAAAACCTTTATCACCAATGCGGGGCATGAGCTGAAAACACCCCTCTCCATTATCGGCGCAAACACAGAAGTTTTGGAAATGGAGCATGGGGACAGCCAATGGACCCAAAGCATCAAGCGTCAGGTGGAGCGGCTGACCCGGTTGACCAACCAATTGACCACTCTTGCAAAAATGGAGGAGGGACAGGAGCCGCCGACCTTGGGAAGCCTTGATTTTTCTCAAATTACCGCCGAGGTTTGTGATGAAATGGAGGCCTTTGCCCAAAGTGCGGGAAAAACCATTTTGACGGATATTTCTCCCGATGTGGTGATAAACGGCAATGAGGATCAGCTGCGTCAGCTGGTTTATATTCTTTTGGATAACAGCGTAAAGCACTCCACGGAAGGTTCCCCCATTCATGTGCTGCTAAACGGCAATAAACTGACCGTCAGGAACCAAGCCTATTTGGAGCAAACAGGGAACATGAATATTCTTTTAGAGCGGTTCTATCGTACTGATGCTTCCAGAAGCCGGCAGACAGGGGGCTATGGCTTGGGGCTTTCCATTGCCAAGGTGATTGTGGAGCAGCACAGGGGGAAAATTTTCGTCACGGCGGTAAATGAGGGCACCTTGGAAATCACCGTTATTTTGCGGTAATCAAAAAACATCTCTTTGGCTGAACAACAGCGAAGGAGATGTTTTTTATTACACTGAAAGCTCCGTTATGCATTCAGCGCCGAAAAGTCTATGCCGTCCTCACGCATATTTTGCAGCAGCTGGGCATGAAAAAAACAGCAGCCGTAGCAGGGATACAGGAGCATATGGCTATCCATCACCAAAACAACGCTATCCTCAGCGGCGGGCGCTTCCTCCGTTGGCATGGGCAAAAAACTTCCTGTTTTTAAGCCGGAAACCGCCCCGGAGAGAAGACAGACTGCCAGGCGTTTTTTTTCTTTCAGCCCTTCCCCTTTTTTCAAAGAAATCAGCTCTGCGGAAAAGCAATCCATCATGGTTTGCAGTCCTTCTTTGGAAATGCTTCTGAAAATGGGGAGTGCTTGCAGTTCCTCTAAATTTACATTCATCTTTTGTACCTCCCTTTTCTATGGCAGGATTTTAGCACGAACGACAGGGAACGTCAAGAAAGGAGCGTTGATCATTTTTGAACAAACGCATAAAATTAAGGTATGTCGCAATTTTGGGGAAGAAGGAGGGTTCCCTATGGGCTTAGATCAAATAGAGCGGCTTCCGTTTTTCTCCAATTTAAGCGGTGAGGAACGGGAATTTTTAAAGGGAAATAGGAAAACCTTAGAATTTCAAGGAAGGTATCTGATTTATACCCCAACAGCGGGCTCCTTAGGCCTGGTGCAGGTGCTTTCCGGCGGGGTTCGTGCCTATCTGGTTTCCGAGGAGGGAAAAAAGGCCGCCATCTTCCGCCTGCATACAGGGGAATGCTCACCATGTCCTGCACCATGAGCCAGATCACCTTTGATGTGGAGGCCTCGGAGCCTTGCCTCCTTTCCCTCATACCCACCAAGGCCTTTTCCAAAGTAGAACAGCAAAATATTTTTGTGAAAAACTTCTCTCTGGCGTTAATGATGGAGCGTATGTCCTCTTTGGCGAATACGGCAGTCGGGCAAAAACATGGGCGAAACAAAAAACTAAAGAATTCCTTTAAAACGGCATTTTTTTTTAGAAATATCATACTTTTTTAAAGATTATTACAAGCTTTTATGCTATGATAAAAAAGAATTCGTTCCCCGCTATTGTTAGGGATACAAAAATAAGCTACGGAGGTTTTTAGGATGGATGAAAAAGAAAACTCGTTGACTCTGGTGGAGCAGGCGGCGCAAAACAGCAGCGGTTATTTTCGTCAGGGCTTAAATTGCAGTGAATGCGTTCTTTGCAGTTTTTTTGATCTTTATAATCAAGCCATGCCCAAGGAGGCCATGGCTTTGGCTTCCGCCTTTGGCGCAGGCATGGGAAATACAAAAAACACCTGTGGTGCCATTACCGGCGCGGTTATGGCATTAAGCAGTGTGATCGGCAGAAAAAACCCCTTTGAAAAGGAAACCGTGAGGGAAAGAATTGGGGAATTGAAGGAAATTTATGTCCTGACAGGAGAAATGATCAGAGAAATTGAAGCGTATTATGGTACCTTGATTTGCAAAGAGCTTTCCGCACCCATGGGCGAGTTTGAAGGAAAGGCAAGGAAGAAAAACTGTATGCAAATTATCGGGTATTGCGGCGGCTTGGCCATGAAATATGCCTTAAGGGCCGAGGAAATAGCGAAAGAAAATGAGGCTTCCCTTTCCGGGCAGCCGGAAGCGTGAGGTGTAATAATGAAAAAAAGAGTTTTGGCCGGTTTGGCTGCGTTTTTGCTTTTTACTACCCCTACATTCGCAACGCCTGCCATGGCACACCCTGCCATACAGGTTTTTGTGGATGGACAGGCCATAGCCTTTGACCAAGCGCCGGTGATTGTGGAGGACCGTACCTTGGTGCCCATGCGGGCGATTTTTCAGGCCTTTGGCAGTATGATAACATGGTCCGAGCCGGAGCAGCTTGTAACCTCTACCAAGGGCAGTGATACGGTGACCTTAAAAATCGGTGAGGCCGGTCTTTATAAAAACGGACAGCTGATTGATACCATGGATGTTCCTGCCCGTATTGTGAACGACAGAACTATGGTGCCCCTGCGGGCCGTTGCCCAGGCCTTTGATGCCGAGGTGGCATGGGACCCCGCCGCATATGTGATTACCATTACCTCTCAGGAGGCCGATGCAGAGGATGGATATTCCGCATCAGTGAAGGCGGCAGACGGCACCACCGTGCTAACCTTCCAAATGGATTTTGCAAAAAGCGGCGGCAGTTATGGGGAAGCAATGCAGAAAACCTTGCAGGCGGAGGCAGAGGCTCTTGCCGGGGATTTTCTGAAGGCCTACGGAGAAAAGGCAAAAGCGGCCTATGAAAAAACAAAGGGGGATGAGTTTCAGCCCTATTCTTTTGTGGGCTCTTATGAAATGACCCGAGAGGATGCCCAATTTGTTTCCTTCTACGGCACAACCAGCCAATATATCGGGGATAGTTCTCTCCTCAAGGGCAGTCTTTCCCACACCTTTTCCGCCAAAGACGGCAAGGAACTGGCGCTTTCCGATGTTGTGAAGGACAGCAAAGCAGAATTAGCGGATTTTCTGGAAACCTCTTTTGCCGCCTTGATCGAAGAAAGCCCCGCAAGCTTTTATGAAGATGGGGAAAAGCGGCTGAAGGCCTCCTTAGATGCGGTCGGCTTTTATTTGACAGCAACTGGCATCGGGTTTTATTTGCCCCCTGAAACCATTGCGCCAAAGGAAGCGGGCAGTATTTCCTTTACCGTAAAATACGAATTTTAATCATATTTTGCAAGTATGGCCTTGCCCCTGTTTTCCTAGGGGCGAGCCTTTTTTAAGTTCAAAATTCATCCATGCCCAGAAAACTACTGCTTTTCGGCAAAAAAAAGCACACCCCATTTGCGAAACTGCATTTCTGCCGTTCTTTTTGAGGTGTGCTCCGCTTTGCCGTTTTAGGCCGTTATTGGTAAGTAAAAGCCATTAAAATTCTGCGTTCTTTACCGTTCTTGGATAGGGCAGTACGTCACGGATGTTTCCCATGCCTGTGAGATACATAACGGCACGTTCAAAGCCAAGGCCAAAGCCTGCGTGCCTTGTACCGCCGTATTTTCTAAGGTCAAGATACCACCAGTAATCCTCTTTGTTCAACCCCAATTCCTCCATGCGCTGTTCCAAGAGATCCAAGCGTTCCTCTCTCTGGCTGCCGCCGATGATTTCACCCACGCCGGGCACCAAAAGATCCATGGCAGCCACGGTCTGATTGTCCTCGTTCATACGCATATAAAAGGCCTTGATTTCCTTGGGGTAATCGGTAACAAAAACGGGCTTTTTGAAAATCTGCTCCGTCAAATACCGCTCATGCTCTGTTTGCAGATCAATGCCCCATGCTACGGGATATTCAAAAGCTTGTCCGCTTTCAATCAATAATTCCACAGCCTTTGTGTAGGTTACACGGCCAAATTCGCTCTCGAGGATGTTTTGCAGTCTTTTCAGCAGGGCTTTATCCACAAAGCTGTTGAAAAACTCCATTTCCTCCGGGGCATTTTCCAATGTATAACGGATGATATATTTCAGCATATCCTCCGCCAATTCCATGTTATCCTCCAGATCGGCAAAAGCCATTTCCGGCTCAATCATCCAGAATTCCGCCGCATGGCGGGCGGTGTTGGAGTTTTCCGCACGGAAGGTAGGCCCGAAGGTATACACGTTGCGGAATGCCATGGCAAAGGTTTCGGCGGAAAGCTGACCGCTGACCGTCAGGTTTGTTTCTTTGCCAAAGAAGTCCTTGGAATAATCGATTTCGCCGGTTTCTGTTCTTGGCGGGTTATTCAAATCCAAGGTGGTTACACGGAACATTTCGCCGGCACCCTCACAGTCACTGCCGGTGATGATGGGTGTATGGGCATAAACAAAGCCTCTTTCCTGGAAAAAATTATGGATTGCATAGGCAATCAAGCTTCTTACCCGGAAGGTTGCGGAGAACATATTGGTTCTTGGGCGCAAATAAGCAATCTGGCGCAAAAACTCAACGCCATGGCGTTTTTTCTGCAGGGGATATTCGGGGGTAGAGGTGCCCTCCACCTGAATTTCCATGGCTTTTAATTCAAAGGGCTGCTTTGCCTCCGGGGTTTCCGTCAGAAGCCCCTTCACAATCAGCGCTGCGCCAACGCCCTGCTTTGTAATTTCATTATAATTAGATAAGGCTTCCGCTTCAAAAACAACCTGCAGGTTTTTGAAGAAAGAGCCGTCGTTCAGCTCGATAAAGCCAAAATTTTTGGAAACACGCATGGTACGAATCCACCCGCCGACGGTTACCTCTTTGCTTGCATAGGCAGCCGTATCGCGGTAGATTGATTTTACTGTTGTCAAATCCACGAGAGATCGCTCCTTTTCCTATAACTGAATTCATATGCTCTTTATTTTAGCCTCCCGCTGTAAAAAACACAACCATTTTCTCATAGAAAAGGCAAAAATTCGCCATATCCTTCCTGTTCCATGTCTTTTTTGGGAATAAACCGCAATGCGGCACTATTGATGCAATAACGCAGTCCGCCCAATTCCTTGGGACCATCGGTAAAAACGTGTCCCAGATGGGCGTTTCCAGCCTGACTGCGTACCTCGGTACGAAGCATATTATGGGACAGGTCATCATACTCCACAACGGTATTGGGGTCCAAGGGCTTTGCGAAGGCAGGCCAGCCGCAGGAGGATTGGAATTTATCCTTTGAGGTAAACAGGGGCTCACCCGTTGTAATATCCACATAAAGCCCTGCCTCTTGGGTTTCCCAAAAGGCATTGGCAAAAGGGGGTTCTGTGGCATTTTCCTGGGTAACGGCATACTGTAGGGGTGAGAGCTTTTCCTTTAATCTCTCTCTACTGGGTTTTGGGTATTTGCTTGGGTCAACCATTTTTTGCTTTTTCTTTTCTATTTTTGCAAAGTTAATATGGCAATATCCTCCGGGATTTTTGGTTAAATATTTTTGGTGATACTCCTCGGCTGCAACAAATTGGAGCAACGGGAACACCTCCACAACCACGGGGCGGTCATAGTCTTTCTGCAATTCCTCTAAAAACACCGCAATCACAGGCCTTTGCTCTGCTTTGGTATAATAAACACCTGTGCGGTATTGCACGCCGATATCCATTCCCTGTCTGCCCAGAGAGGTGGGGTCAATGGTATAGGCGTATTCCTTTAAAATTTGGGTCAGGCTGATTTTTTCCGTGTCAAAAACAACCTCCACTGTTTCTGCATGGCCGATGCCATTGCATACCTCCGCATAGGTTACGGTTTGGGGAAGGTTGATTTTTCTATCGTCTCTTTTGCCTAATGCATAGCCCACACGGGTGGAGCTTACGCCGGGGATGGATTCCATATATTTTTCGGTGCCCCAAAAACAGCCGCCTGCCAGGTAAATGATCTCTTGCATATGACACCTCTTTCTCTCAATATAATAAATTTAAGACATTGGGCTTTGCCCCAAACCCCAGTTGCTTTTTGTAAAAAGCAAGACCAAAAACTTTTATAGTATTCCCTTTCAAAAACGCAGTTTTTGGGAATAACGGGTCAAAGGACTGGTCCCTTGCTGGGTGCGGGACAGCATCCCGAGGTCTTGTTTTTCTTTATTTGATGGTCTTTGTATTATCGCTTAAACGATATAAATCCGTGCGCCGATGCTTCAAAAGGGGTAATTCTCTGCGTACTTTCTCCAAATACTCAAAATCCCATTCAACAAAAGCAATGTCCTCTTTTTCGTCCAATTGATGAAGCACCCGCCCCCAAGGATCGGTGGAAATGGTGTGTCCCCATGCAATGTAGGACGCATTCATATCCCGCGCCGGTGCGATACCAGCCATGTATAGCTGGTTGTCTAACGCCCTTGTCCGGAAGGTAAGCTCCCAATGGGCAGGGCCCGTGGTCATGTTAAAGGCGGCAGGCACAATAATCCCCTTTACCCCTTGCAGAGCCAAAAGCCGGGCAAGCTCTGGGAAACGAATATCATAGCAAATCATGAGCCCTAATTTCCCCCAGGGCGTGTCGAAGGTGGTGACCTCCTCCCCCGGTGTCAATACATCGGACTCCATGAACCGCTGACCGCCCTCCACGTTAATGTCGAATAAATGCATTTTCCGGTGCTTCTCCACTCTGCGCCCTTTGGGGTCAAATACAAAGGAGGTATTATAAATTTTGTCCTTAAACTTTTCGGGTACGGAGCCTGCCACAATGTAAATGCCGTATTCCGCCGCCAAGGCACTGATTTCCAAGAGAAACGGATCCTCCTTATCCATGGCAAAACGAGGGAAACAGCTATTGTCATAGGGGCAAGCAAACATTTCCGGGAAAACGGCAATATCGAATTTTTCTGCCGCCGCCTTCGCCAACAAAGCTTTTGCCTTTACGAGGTTTTCTTCCGGTGTGTTTTTTACCTGCATCTGAATCAAGGCTAATTTCATGGGGTATCTCCTCCGCTGTTTTTATTCTGAGTATAACATGGTTTGCAGGCGGAAAAAAGTAGGAGTATCCACAAATATTGACAGTTTTAAAAGCTCCCGCCTGAAAGACCTGAGCTGCCCAAAGATAAGACCGTGGGCTTCGCCCTCTCACTGCCTAAGAAAGGGCAGCTGGCGCAGCCAGCTTTTGCAAAGCAAAAACGATTGGATGAGGTCAATCGCTTTTTGTAAAAAGCAAGACCAAAAACTTTTATAAAAGCCCATTCCATGGGGTTTAGCGTTATTCTATTTCAAAAATGCAGTTTTGAATCATGCGCCAAGGGACTGATCCCTTGCCGGGTTCGGGACAGCGTCCCGAAGTCTTCCATCCCTTTGGTTTAGCTAAAGAATAATGACTTGTACCCCATGACAAATACAAATAGCACAATCAGCGGTAAAATCCATTGAACATAAAAACGAATGGACTTGGGGAACTTTAAACCCTTTCCACTGTTTGCCTCGGCCATGAAGCTGTCCCAGCCCCAACCGATTTTCCAGGTACAGAATAAAACATACACAACACTGCCCAAAGGTAAAATATTATTGCTTACAATAAAGTCCTCAAAGTCCAAAATAGAAGAGCCTTCGCCTAAGGGCTGGATGCCACTTAGAAGATTAAAGCCCAGTACGCACGGCAGAGACAGAAGAATAATCGCCACAAGGTTTAGGGCAACCACCTTTTTTCTGCTGGCCTTTGTCAGATCGGTACCGAAGGAAATGATATTTTCAAAAACAGCAATGACCGTGGAAATTGCGGCAAAGCACATAAACAAAAAGAATAATGAGCCCCACAGCCTGCCTCCGGGCATGGCGTTAAAAACATTCGGCAGCGTGATGAAAATTAAGCTTGGGCCGGCATCAGGATTAATGCCATAAGCAAAGCATGCGGGGAATATAATGAAACCAGCCATTAACGCCACCATGGTGTCTAAAATCGTAATAAAAATAGCTTCTCCCGTCAAAGAACGGGAACGGTCAATGTAGCTGCCAAAAATCGCAATGGCACCCATACCAATACTTAGCGTGAAAAACGCCTGTCCTAAGGCCGCAAAAAGCACCTCTACAAGGCCAAATTCTTTTAAGGCAGAAAAATTGGGCGTTAGATAGAACCGTAGGCCTTCTTCGCCGCCCTCCAAGAAAATGGAGCGGATTGCCAAAATAACCATCAAAAGCAGTAACAGCAGCATCATAACCTTGGTTATTTTTTCAACACCCTTTTGCAGCCCTTGACTGCAAATACCAAAGCCGATGAAAACCACGGCGACCATAAAGCCCACCATAAGCCCGGGGCTTTGCAGCATGGTCCCGAAGGCCGTAGAGATACCGTCTTTGTCTAATCCCACAAAGCCGCCGCTTACCATTTTAATAAAATAATACAGCATCCAGCCCGCAACAGTGGTGTAAAACATCATTAAAAGATAATTGCCCGCCATGGCAAAATATTTGAAAAAATGCCACTTTGTTCCCTTTGGCTCTAAAACATCCATGGACATGGCAACACTTTTTTGGCTGGCCCGGCCAACGGCAAGCTCTGTCACCATGATGGGAATACCCAGAATGATTAAAAATGCAATATAAATGAGCACAAAGGCCGCACCGCCGTATTTCCCTGTAATATAGGGGAATTTCCAAACATTTCCCAGCCCAATGGCACAGCCTGCGGAGATGAGGATAAACCCCAGTCGGGATGAGAATTTTTCTCGTTGTTGATTCATAATACCCTCCTAGAAATAAACGGCTTCTTTGCCGCAAAAAATAATAACGTTTCTATTATAGGGAAAAAGGGGAGAAAAAACAAGTAAAACCAGAGAAATATGCCGTATATAATGCAAAAAAAGTTTCCTGCTGCGATAGAAAAAAGTGGTAATTCTATGTCCGTCACGGTATACTGAAAACATTAGAGTGCGTTATGAAAAAAAGGATTCTGTACCTTGGCATAAAACTCAAATTTTAAATCAAACCCCATGGCCTTGGTTCTTAAAACAGGAGGGCGATATAACCATAAAACAATATTCATTTTTTTAATTACCTGCAAAAACAAGCGTTTTTGCGCATAAAGCTTTGTGCAAGCCTTTTGAAAACGGTACCGCCAAACAGGCGGCTGCAAGCTTGCCGGTGGGATACAGTATCCCAAGCGCTTTTTTTTAACATGAGGGAGGGAATTTTTTTGAAAGAGATATTTGAAGCAATAAACAGTGTTTTTCAATTTGTGATGCCCATTGCCGATTTTTTATGGGATTTCCCCACAAACTTCGGATGGTATGGGGCAATTCCGGTGCTGGGCAATTTAAGCTTTGCCGTAATTTTATTGATCGGCTCGGGGATATTCTTCACCATAAAAACAGGCTTTATCCAGATTACCCATTTTAAAGAGAGTCTGCGTATCCTGACAAGACAAAGAACGGCGGAAACCGGTATTACGCCCCTGGCAGCCTTCTTCCTAAGCTCCGCCATGCGGGTAGGCCCCGGCAATATTTTGGGTGTCACCGGCGCCATATCCGTAGGTGGTCCCGGTGCATTGTTCTGGATGTGGGTCAGTGCGTTTTTCGGCATGGCAACGGCATATATGGAGGCAACCTTGGCGCAGATTTTTAAGGAGAAAAAGGACGATGAGTTTGTCGGCGGCCTGCCCTTTTATGGTAAGAAAATTATGGGGAATCGTGCATGGGTGGGTGTGGTTTTATCGGCAATTTTTATCCTTTATGCCATGTTCTGCCTGCCGGCCCAGGCATTTAACGTGTTTTCCTCCGTGGGCTCCATCGCCGAGGTGGTGACGGGCAATACATATGGCAGAACCTCGGTGCTTTATTATATCATCGCCGTTGTATTGGTTGTGGGCACAAGTATGTTTGCCTTTGGCGGCATTAAAAAAATCACTAAGGCGACGGATAAAATGGTACCGGTGATGGCGGTCATTTATTGCCTGACGGTGCTGATGATTGCCGCTTTCAACTTCCGTACCATCCCCTTCTTTTTTGCGGCTGTATTTCAAGGGGCATTCACCCCCGAAGCCATATTTGGCGGCTTCTTTGGCACGGCATTGGCCCAGGGTGTAAAGCGTGGGCTGATGTCCAATGAGGCAGGGCAGGGAACCATCACCATGTCGGCGGCGGCCTCCAATGCGGAACATCCCTGTGAGCAGGGCTGTGTGCAGACCCTAGGCGTGTTTTTAGACACCATGATTATTTGTACCCTTTCCGGCTTCATTGTTGTTATGGCGCAGCTTTGGAACAATCCTCCCCTTTGGGAGGAAATCCATGGGCAAAAGCTTCCCTTGTATCTGTCTTCCATCACCTCTTTGATGCCGGGCACCGGTGCCGACAGCATTGTTACGCTGTTAATCAGCCTGTGTTACGGATTATTTGCCTATACCTGCGTCATCGGCTTCATTATATTTGCGGAGATTGCGGCAAACCGCATCAGCAAAAAGAAAAGCTTCATCAATTTTATCCGCATTTTGGGTGCCTTGGTTTTTATCCCCTTTGGGGTACTTTCCGTTTTGGCGGGGCTCGAGCTGGATAATCTATGGTATATTTCCGATTTGGGGAATATTATTATTGTTTACTGCAACCTTCCCATACTGTTTTTTGGTGCAAAGTATGCCTTCCGTGCCACAAAGCATTATAGAGCCAAGAAGGGGGAGCCTTTTACCTCTCGGGTTGTGGGCATTTCCTGTGAATTTTGGGATGAAAGAGCCCAACACTTACGGGAAGAGGGTTTAGAAACAAAAAAATAAGTATGATGCCAGAGGCTTGCGTTTTTGACGCAGGCCTTTCTGGTAGGACGCAATGCTTTTTTATAGAGAAAGTGCCTAATTTTTTTACATTTTTACGACAAAATAACAAATAAATGTTGACATATCTCATTTTGTTATATATACTAATATGGCGTCACAAAATACGCCCAGATAGCTCAGTCGGTAGAGCAGAGGACTGAAAATCCTCGTGTCACTGGTTCGATTCCGGTTCTGGGCACTTTACATGGTTCGTTTAATAAATCCTATTACATAGAAAAAGGAAGCATATGCTTCCTTTTTTTCCTATGTCGGAGGAAGGGCAAAAGGATATGAAGAAAGCGGATAAAATTTTGATTTTGGGTCTTCTTATGGTGGCATTGGCCTTTGCCGTATTTTTCTTTTTACGGGCAGAGGAAGGGGGCTACGCAAGAATTACCGAGGATGGCGTACTGAAGGCAGAATTGTCCTTATCAGAGGATGTCTTATATCGGGTAGAAACGGCCTTGGGCTTTAATATCGTGCAGATACAGGATGGATATGTTACCGTCCATGAGGCGGATTGCAGAGACCAAATTTGTGTGGAGCATAAAAAAATTCACTTGACCGGGGAAAGCATTGTTTGCCTGCCCCATAAGCTGGTGATTGAAATTGTAGGCGGAGAAACGGCAGAGTTTGATATGGTGGTGGAATAGCATGGGGGAAAAAAATGTTGCATACTACGGCTTATTCGCAGCCCTGGCAATTCTCATGGGCTATGTGGAGCTTCTGATTCCCCTTCCCCTTTTGGTGCCCGGGATGAAGCTGGGTTTGGCCAATGTTATCATTGTAATCGTATTTTATTTTATGGATACAAGGGCCGCTTTTTTTATTTCCCTTGTCAGGGTTTTGCTTTCCGGGCTGCTGTTTGCCGGGTTTGCCGGGCTTTTATATAGCCTTGCGGGGGCGGTGTTCAGCTTTTGCATCATGGCATTGCTGAAAAGAACGGAACAGTTCAGCATCATCGGCGTGAGCATTGCCGGGGGTGTTTTTCATAATATCGGGCAGATTTTGGTGGCGGCCATGGTTGTAGAAAATATTCGCATGATGTATTATGTTCCTTTTTTGTTATTTTTTGGTGTGTCAACGGGGGCTGTAAATGGAATTATGGCAAAAATTTCCTTGGGATATTTAAACCGCCGCTTTTAAAACGGAGGAATGTTCACACCCAAAGGACAAGCATGGCTTTTCGTAAAGGAAACGCGAGAAAATGCATTCAAAAACCGACGAATTCAACAAAAACACAAAAAAATGTACCCGCCCCCTTGTATAGGGGGATTTTTAGTGCTAAAATCTTATGAAATAATTCTTATTATGTTGGAGCGTATATGGATATACGCTCCCTATTTTTTCATCAGGAGGAGAGACAAAAAATGGCGAAATACTTTACGGAACCATCCAGAACCTTTAGCGAATTTTTACTGGTGCCGGGCTATTCTTCAAAGGAATGCACCGTTGATAATGTGAGCTTGAAAACACCCGTGGTAAAATTCAAAAAAGGCGAGAAGCCGGCTTTGGAGATGAATATTCCCTTGACCTCTGCGGTTATGCAGGCGGTTTCCGACGATAAAATGGCAGTGGCTCTGGCAAAGGAAGGCGGCATTTCCTTTATTTTCGGTTCTCAGAGTGTGGAAAATCAGGCGGCTATGGTTTCCCGTGCCAAGGCATACAAGGCGGGCTTTGTCATCAGCGACTCCAATATCAGCCCGGAAAGTACACTGCAGGATATTTTGAACTTAAAACGCAAAACGGGCCATTCCACCGTTGCCGTTACCACTGACGGCACCGCCCAAGGCAAATTGGTGGGCATTGTAACCAGCAGGGATTACAGAATCAGCCGTATGGAGCAGGATACAAAGGTGCGGGAATTTATGACGCCTATGCACCAGCTGATTACCGCCCCGGAGGGTACAAGCCTGAAGAAAGCAAACAATATTATTTGGGATAACAAAATCAACCAGTTGCCCATTGTGGATAAAGAAGGCAGACTGCAATATTTGGTTTTCCGTAAGGATTACGACAGCCATAAGGAAAATTCCTCCGAGCTTTTGGATCAGGATAAAAGATATGTGGTTGGTGCGGGAATCAACACCAGAGATTATATGGTAAGGGTGCCTGCTTTGGTGGAGGCCGGTGTGGATATTCTTTGTATCGATTCCTCCGAGGGGTATTCCGAATGGCAGAAGGATACCTTAGCTTGGATCCGCAAGCACTATGGTGACAGCGTAAAGGTTGGCGCCGGCAACGTGGTGGATAAGGAAGGCTTCCGTTTTTTGGCGGAATGCGGTGCGGATTTTATAAAAGTAGGCATTGGCGGCGGTTCCATTTGTATTACCAGAGAGCAGAAGGGCATCGGCCGGGGACAGGCTTCGGCAGTCATTGAGGTTGCGGAGGAACGAGATGCCTATTATAAAGAAACCGGAATTTATATCCCCATTTGCTCCGATGGCGGTATCGTGTATGATTACCATATGACTTTGGCCTTGGCTATGGGTGCGGATTTCATTATGCTGGGCAGATATTTTGCTCGTTTTGATGAAAGCCCCACAAACAAAGTGAATATTAACGGCAGTTATATGAAGGAATACTGGGGAGAAGGCTCCTCCCGTGCAAGAAACTGGCAGAGATACGACATGGGCGGAGATGAGAGCCTTTCCTTTGAAGAGGGTGTGGATTCCTATGTGCCTTATGCAGGCAGCTTGCGTGACAACGTAGGGCTTTCCCTGAAAAAAGTGAAATCCACCATGTGCAACTGCGGTGTGCTTTCCATTGCAGAATTGCAGGAAAAATCAAAAATCACCGTAATTTCCACCACAAGCTTGGTGGAAGGCGGAGCGCATGATGTGCTTTTGAAGGATAACAGCTTGAATTTTAAATAAGAAGAGTACTTCAACCGAATTGAAACTGACCTCTGCAAATTAGACATAAAAATCTAATTTGCAGAGGTCAGTTTTTGATTACGTATCTTTCTCCGTCTGAAATTCAGTATTGGCACCAAAAATAGACAAACCCATTCATTATAAGCCCATACATCATCTTCGCGAAAAGTAATAAATGATCAGCACGGATTCATTTACTTGGCTAAAAAAGCCTATCTTTTAATTTATCAAACAAAAAAGGACAGCACTGAGCTGTCCTTTTCAGATGTAGACTAAGCTATGTTTCACCAGAAAATAGATGAAACTCGGGTTCTCCTAAAAATATAAAAATGAATGTTGACTATTCTGAGGACACGATCGCTTTTATATTTTATACCAAAGAAGCGTATTGATTAGCCCTATATACTCTTGAAAGCTTGAAAGAGCTTAGATATTTCAACGGACCGCTTTATTCTCTCCAACTCCATAAACAAATCTTTTGCACCTATTTTGATTTTTGAACAGGCGATATTTTTTTAATTATGATGGCACCTGTCCCGACTAAGCCTAGTCCAACAATCATTTTTGATCTTTGTCTCCGTATTCCCATTGGCCTACCATTTCACTATACGCAGCCCAGCACCAATTTGATTTAGCTTGCTGGACATCATCTATTGAAAGCGTTGCAGCATTGCAAACAACTGTTGTTGATTCTGTTATTAACAGCAGTACTGAAAATAATGCGAGATGTTTTTTAATAGATTTCATATTTTGTTCTCACTTTCTTTATAATTAAATTTTTTGTCAGCTTTTGAAAGTTAAGTAATCATACTAAATCAGCAATTCAGAAACTCATATTAATTTGGTATACTAATTTGCTGATTATGGTCAAAGCGAATCCTAACTTGAAACTTTCAACCATGTATTAACAAAATAAGAACTTAATGAGTTAGGCAATCACTTCCAAAAAATATTATACTTCATTTTTAAACACAATAAATTGAAACCGTCAATATTTGTACCAGTACAAACGTAGTTTACTATACTGTATTTTTTTGTCAATATTTTTTCCATATTTTCTATTTTTGATTTAATAATTGTATTTACTTTTACGAGAAATCATTACTATCTTTAGCGTTAGTAACTCCTAAAATTCTTTAAATAAAATTTTTTATACTATTTATTCCTTATCAGCGGAAAATTATGCAGTGCAAAAAAGCCCCTTTCTATTTTCACAGAAAGGGGCTTTTTTGCTTTTTTGTCGTTTTAAACGGTTTTATTTATCTAATGGTCTCATGGTGGGGAACAAAATAACGTCCCGAATAGACACCGCTTCTGTTAACAACATAACAAAACGGTCAATACCCACACCCAAACCACCGGTAGGAGGCATACCATATTCCAATGCAGTTAAGAAATCTTCATCAATCATGTTCGCTTCATCATCCCCTGCTTCACGCAGCATCTCCTGATATTCAAAGCGCCCACGTTGGTCAATGGGGTCGTTTAGCTCGGAATAAGCATTTGCATATTCACGGCCCACAATGAACAACTCAAAACGGTCTGTGTATTCAGGATTTTCAGGCTTTCTCTTTGTAAGAGGGGAAACCTCAACGGGATAATCAATAACAAAGGTTGGCTGAACCAAATTCTTTTCTACAAATTCTTCAAAGAACAGTAGCAAAATATCCCCTTTTACATGACGATCCTCAAAGGCAACATGGCGTTCCTTCGCCAAAGCCTTTGCCTCCGCCGTATCCTTCACTGCATCAAAGTCTATGCCTGCATATTCCTTCACCAGAGAGACCATTGTTTTTCTTGCAAAGGGCTGACCCAAATCCAACGCATGGCCGCCATACTGTACCTTTGTGCCGCCCAAAACGTTCTGAGCCACGGTGCGGAACATATCCTCTGTAATATCCATCATGCCGTTATAATCTGTGTAAGCCTGATACAATTCCATCAGTGTAAACTCCGGATTATGCCTTACAGAAATCCCTTCATTACGGAACACACGGCCAATTTCATATACCTTCTCAAATCCGCCCACAATCAGACGCTTCAAAGGAAGCTCTAAGGCAATACGGCAATACATATCAATATCCAAGGTGTTATGGTGTGTGATAAAAGGCCTTGCGGAGGCACCCCCCGGAATGGTCTGCAACACAGGGGTTTCCACCTCCAGAAAGCCCTTGCCATCCAAAAATCTTCTGATTTCGCTGATGATTTTAGAACGCTTAATAAAGGTATTTCTCACCTCGGGATTTACAATCAAATCCATATATCTCTGGCGATACCGCAATTCCTGATCCTTCAGGCCATGGAATTTTTCCGGCAGCACCTGCAGGCTCTTGGAAAGCAGGGTAACCTCCTTCGCATGGACGGAAATTTCCCCTGTTTTTGTACGGAAAACAAAGCCCTGAATGCCCACAATATCGCCAATATCAAACTTTTTAAAATCGGCATAGTCCTCATCCCCAATATCGTTGCGGCTGACATAAGACTGGATCAAGCCGTTACGGTCCTGAATATTGCAGAAGGAGGCCTTCCCCATAATACGTTTGCTCATCAAACGTCCTGCGATTGCCACATCCTTCCCATCCAATGCATCAAAATTATTTTTGATTTCATCACTATGATGGGTCATATCAAATTTGACAATTTCAAAGGGATTCTTCCCCTCTGCCTGTAATTGCGCCAATTTGTCACGACGGATCAGAATTTGCTCGCTCAGCTCCTGCTGGGTTAACTCCTTCTCCTGTACGTTTTCATTCTGCTCTGCCACGTTTCTTCCTCCATTCCCTTTTGGCTTTTGTATTTCGCCAAGCTTCATTTATCTTTTAATGGATTTTATTTCAAAAATAGCGTCACCATCGGGTGTTTCAATGGTGATCTTCTCTCCTGTGGAATGCCCCAAAAGAGCCTTGCCCACAGGGGATTCGTTTGAAATACGCCCATTCATAGGGTCTGCCTCCGCAGAACCTACAATAATATAGGTCATTGTTTCATTAAACTCCACATCGTAAATTTCTACGGTAGAGCCAAGGCTGACTACCTCGTTGGATACCTCTTCATCGTCAATGACTTCCGCATTGCGCAGCATTTTTTCCAGAACAACAATTCTTGCTTCAATTTCCGCCTGCTCTTCCTTTGCCGCATCGTACTCCGCATTTTCAGACAAGTCACCCTGCCCTCTTGCCTCTTTGATTTTTTCTGCCACGTCTTTTCTTCTGACAGTTTTTAAATTTTCAAGCTCTTCCTCCATCTTTTTCAAGCCATCATAAGTTAAAACAACCTTTTTATCCGCCATGGTCGTTGTCATCTCCCTTTTCCGAAATTTTCCGTATTTTTTTGCTTTCCCTGTCAAAACGCACATACAAGGAAAAAAAGAGGGCCGTGACCCTCAAATTCATTGATAAATTATATAATACTTAATCAAGAGTGTCAATGTTAATCCCCCGAAATATCCAAATCTTCCTTGATTTTCGCAATTTTGACCCGTTTGCCGAAGGCCGAAAACCCACAAACGGAAAATCCCTGTTCCGCCAAGGCAAGATACCCAGAGGCGGCCCTGTTCGGTGGAAAATTTTCCATCCAAAAGTTTTGAAACGCCATGCTCTGGGTAAAGGCCAAGGCTTCCGCCCATCTTCCCTCTTTTTGCGCTTCTCCAACCTGAAAATAAAACCCCTCCGCCGCTGCCACATCCCACCGGCGCTGGAGCAATCTGCGTAAAGCTGGGCGATTGCCTGCGGCATCCATAAAAACGGCATATCTTTTTAAAATATGCTCATAACCCGTCTGCTCCATGCCGCACACAATCACGACATCCGCCTCGGAAAACAAGGGGTTTTTGGGAGAAGAAAACACCTCTGTGCGCAGCCCCTTTTCCGCAAAAAAACGTTCCTGCACCTCTTCCAATTCTCCGCCGGTATCCGCAAAAAAGGAAAGATGATTCACATACGGCCCCATGCCTGCCAAAACCATGGATAACACCTCGGGATCTGTGCCGGAAATGACAAAATGGGCTTCCTGGGGATTTTTCCCCTGCCGCCGCAGCGCCTCCGCCCCGCCATCAAAGGCGAAAAGGGCGGCCAGCACCCGCCCCTTTGCCACAGGTAAAATTTTTTGCGGAAATTCTCCTTCATAGGGCGGAATCAAAATACCCGCTCCCTCTGCCGCTAAGGCTTTGACCAAGTCCTCCGCCTTATTCCGCCAAGCCAAGGGCAGCCCCTCCCCTTGGGAAAAAGACAGCACCCCATGCAGCACACCGTCTTTTTCTTCCACGGCAAAGGGTTTTTTGGAAAGAATATATTTTTCCCGCATCTTTTTAGATAATACATTTGTCCAGAAGGGTAACGATAAGCTTTCTTCTTTTTGTAAAAAACGAACCTCAGCAATTTTCATAGTAGTTCCCCCTTTTTCTATCTACATTTTGTACTTGTTGTCATACAATTTTGTCAGCAAGACTTCCTTCTCTCTTAATATTTACAATGTAAAAGCTCTGTATTTTTTCCTCAATATAAAATTGTATGTATTTTTATACAATTTTTATTCCGTTTTCTTCCTGTTTTTATATTATTTAGTTTATGTTCTTTCTTTATTTTAATATAATGATATATGTTTTAAATGAGATACAATCACTATATAGTAAAAAGTAACAAAAAATTGCTTTTATTAAGGTTTCCTGCACCTTTCGCAAAAATAGTATTAGTGAAATATTGACAACGATATTTTGATTTATTATCATCACATTAGCAAAGTTTTTAAATCCTGTATTTCTATTATGAGTACAGGATGTCGTTAAATCGTATTTTGTATACTGTATATGAAAGGAGCCTTCTCATGAACGCTAAAATCATGAAAACGATGGATGGCAACGAGGCTGCCGCTTATATTTCCTATGCCTTCACAGAGGTAGCGACCATCTATCCCATTACCCCCTCTTCTCCCATGGCCGAGCACGTAGACACTTGGGCGGCCAACGGCAAAAAGAATCTTTTCGGTCAAACGGTGCGTTTGGTTGAAATGGAGTCGGAAGCAGGGGCCGCAGGTGCAATGCACGGTGCGCTGGAGGCAGGCACATTAACAACAACCTATACTGCCTCTCAAGGGCTTTTATTAATGATTCCCCCCATGTACCGCATTGCGGGGCAGCTGAAGCCCGGTGTGTTCCACGTAAGCTCAAGAACCGTGGGAACCCATGCGTTCTCCATTTTCGGTGACCATTCCGATGTGATGAGCTGTCGTCAAATCGGCTGTGCCATGCTTTCCTCCGCCTCTGTGCAGGAGGTTATGGATTTGGGCGGTGCTGCCCATCTGGCGGCAATCAAAGGGAGCGTTCCCTTTATCCATTTCTTTGACGGCTTCCGCACCTCCCATGAATTACAGAAAATTGAGGTTATGGATTACGAAAAAATCGGCAAGCTCATGGACCAAAAGGCCCTGCGCAATTTCCGCAAAAATGCACTGAATCCCGAACGCCCCGTACAGCGCTCCATGGTGCAGAACCCCGATGTTTTCTTTCAAAACAGAGAGGCCTGCTCTCCCTTTTATACCCGCCTTCCCGCCATTGTGGAAGACTATATGAACGAAATCAACAAAATTACAGGCAGAAACTATAAGCTGTTTAATTATTTCGGCGCACAGGATGCAGAGCACGTGGTAATTGCCATGGGTTCCGTTTCCGGCGCAATACAAGAGGTAGTGGAATTCCTTTCCACAAAAGGGGAAAAGGTTGGCTTTTTGCAGGTACATCTCTACCGTCCCTTCTCTATGGAGCATTTTATGCAGGCCTTACCCGAAACCGCAAAGGTTATCACCGTGATGGACAGAACAAAGGAGCCCGGTGCCTTGGGCGAGCCTCTTTACGAGGATGTTTGTTCCGCTTTGATGGAAAAAGGCAAAATGCCTTTGATTCTTGCGGGAAGATACGGTCTTTCCTCCAAGGATGTTACCCCCGCACAGATTGTTGCTGTGTTTGATAACATGAAGGGGGCACAAAAGAACCACTTTACCGTAGGCATCAACGACGATGTGAGCATGACCTCCCTCACCGTGGGCGAGGAGCCTCCCGTTACGGATTTGTCTACCATTGCGTGCAAATTCTGGGGCCTTGGCTCCGACGGTACCGTTGGCGCCAACAAAAACTCCATTAAAATCATAGGGGATCATACCGATAAATATGCGCAGGCATACTTTGAATATGACACCAAAAAATCCGGCGGTATTACAAAAAGCCATCTGCGCTTTGGCAATGTGCCCATCCGTTCCAGCTATTTGGTATTCCAGGCGGATTTTGTTGCCTGTCATCAGCAGTCTTACATAGGAAAATATGATATCGTATCAGAAATTAAGCCCGGCGGCACCTTCCTCTTAAACTGCCCCTGGAGCAAAGAGGATCTGGAGACCCATTTGCCCGCAGAGGTGAAAACATATATTGCCAACAACAATATTTCCTTCTATACCATTGACGCTGTGGAAATTTGCCGGGAAATCGGTTTGGGCAACAGAACAAACTCCGTTTTGCAGTCGGCATTCTTCAAGCTGGCAAATATCATCCCCGTGGAGGATGCCGTTGGCTATATGAAGGCCGCGATTGAAAAATCCTACGGGAACAAGGGCGAAAAGATTGTAAACATGAACTTTGCAGCCATTGATGCAGGCTTAAGCGGCTTGGTGAAAATTGATGTGCCGGAAAGCTGGAAGGACGCAAAGGATGCAGACAAAGAGGAACTCAAGCGCATTTTACCGGAATATGTTGAAAAGCTATTGATTCCCATGAACGCACAAAAGGGCGATACCCTGCCTGTTTCCGTATTCTTGGGCAGAGAGGACGGCACCGCACCCTTAGGTACCTCCGCTTATGAAAAACGCGGCGTTGCCATTGATGTGCCCCAGTGGAACATCAACAATTGTATTCAGTGCAACCAATGCTCCTATGTTTGCCCCCACGCTTGTATCCGTCCCTTCCTGCTGACCGAGGAGGAAGCAGCAAATGCGCCCCAAGGCTATGCGGCAAAGAAGGCAAACGGTGCCGCTTTGGCAGGATATCAATACCGTGTTCAGATTGACCCATTGGATTGTCAGGGCTGCGGTGCCTGCGTTGTGGCCTGCCCCGCAAAGGAAAAGGCTCTGACCATGATGCCCTTGGAGACACAGCTGGGCGAGATGGAAAATTGGGACTATTCCCTTTCCCTCTCCTACAAAGAGAATCCTTTGGACAAATACACCGTAAAGGGCAGTCAGTTTGAACAGCCCTTACTGGAGTTCTCCGGTGCCTGCGCCGGCTGTGGAGAAACACCCTATGCAAAGCTTATGACCCAGCTTTACGGCGACAGAATGTATCTTGCCAACGCAACAGGCTGTACGCAGGCTTGGGGTGCGGCGGCGCCTTGTGTGCCTTATACAACAAACAAAGACGGCTGGGGCCCTGCATGGAGCAACTCCCTCTTTGAAAATAACGCAGAGTTTTCCTTGGGTATGGTTTTGGCCGTAGAACAGCAAAGGGAGCGGTGTAAAATGCAGCTGAAGGAGCTTTTGGCCTCCTCCGACGACAAAGACTTACAGTCTGCCGCAGAAACCTGGCTTACCTACTACGACGATGGACATAGGAGCAAGGAAGACAGCCGCCTCCTGATTGCCGCTTTGGAAAAAGCCGTTGTTTCCCTGGCAGGCGAGGAATATAAGACCTTCCTTCTGGACAACAAGGAGCATTTGACCAAAAAATCCATGTGGATGTATGGCGGCGACGGTTGGGCATATGATATTGGCTACGGCGGTTTAGACCATGTTTTGGCTTCCGGCGCAGACGTAAATGTACTGGTGGTTGATACTGAGGTATATTCCAATACCGGCGGTCAGTCCTCCAAGGCAACGCCCATTGGTGCTGTGGCCCAGTTTGCCGCAGGGGGCAAGCCCACAGTGAAAAAAGACTTGGGCCTCCTTGCCATGAGCTATGGCTATATCTATGTGGCGCAGGTTGCCATGGGTGCAAACCCGGCACAGCTGATTAAGGCAATGAAGGAGGCGGAAGCCTATAAAGGGCCTTCCTTAATTATCGCCTATGCACCTTGCATTAACCACGGCATTATGAAGGGCATGGCCAATGCCCAGCTGGAAAGCAAAATGGCGGTGGATGCCGGCTATTGGTTCCTATATCGTTATAATCCGGTGCTGAAAAAGGAAGGAAAAAATCCGTTCATTTTAGATTCCAAAGAGCCGACCATGGATTACAACGACTTTATTATGGGCGAGGTTCGGTATTCCTCTTTGGTGCGCACCTTCCCCGAAACCGCAAAGGTACTTTTGGCGGAAGCCGCAGAAAATGCAAAGGAAAAATATCAGTCTTATAAAAAAATGGCGGAGCAATAAGCCCGTTTCTTGAATGCAGCAGTACGCTCTTTACAAAAATAGATAGAAAAGGTGTCGGCATAGCCGACACCACAGACTGTCAAAGAACAGCAGTTTTTAGGTTGTGAAAACTGCTGTTCTTTGCATATAAGGCATCCAAACAAGACAAATACGAGAAAAGCGAGGGCTGTTCCAAGCCCAGGTTGCCAGCTTTTTCAGATTCATGGCAGCATACTTAAGCCTCACCCATTGTGTCACTCGGGTCAGGCCTCTGTGCTGTGTATAACGCATGGCGTGCTTTTCCTTGGCGTCTCCAAACACACGCTCTATCGTTTGTTTTCGCATGGCATCCCAGGCCACGCTGTCGTGTACATTCCCGGCCGTTACCTCAACATCCAGAACAAATCCGTGCCGTTCGCACACCGTATGGGCCTTGTAGGCGAACTGCCGCTCATGCTCCCCCTTAACGAACAGTCCACAGTCCGGGTCGGTGGTGGATACCGTCTTTTCCGCCTTGGGCGGCTCATCGTCGTCTTCGATCGGCGGCTTCCCCAGCTTTTCACGGTCCGCGTTTACCTTCGCACGCAGCTGCTCTTCGTAGCGCTTTGCCGTTTTTGCCACCAGCTCTTTTTGATGCTTCTTCTTATTCGCCAAAGCCTTGATGTGTTTTTGCGTATAGACAACAATATTTTTATGGAATTTTTTCTGCAAAAGTGAGGAGTTCCATATTCATGGGTTTTCCTGAGTCTCATGCCCTCCTCCGAAAAAATCAAGCCTCCTGCATTCCTAGCTATGTCCGTCTTTTTCCGCCTGCTCCGCAGTCTCCTTCGTCGGATGCACGGTTCCTTTCGGATGATGGGGCGGCGCATAAATGGTATACAGCTTCAAAGGCCTATTCCCGATGTTGGTCACATTATGCCAAGTGCCTGCGGGAACAAAAACTGCATACCGGCCATCCACCTTTTGCCGAAACTCCAGCTCCTTAGGGCTGCGCCCCATTTCCACAAGGCCCATGCCATCCTCCACCCGAATAAACTGATCTACATCCGTATGCAGCTCCAGACCAATATCTCCGCTGCAGGGAATGCTCATTACCGTGGCCTGCAAATACGACCCTGTCCACAATTCCCTGCGATAATTCTGATTTTGTTTGGCGGCCTTATCAATATTCACCAAAAAGGGCTTCGGGCCGCAATCTACGGCATCTTCTTTGGCCGCCCCGGCCGGCAAATTTTTTTCATTCTTCTTCACATTGTTTGGATACATCTTTATCTCCTTTTTTCTGTCTTTTTATTCATTCTATGAAGCAAAGGAGGGCTTTAGAAAGAAATTCGGAAATATAAAACAGCGGAGCTTTTTGTATGGGAAAAAGAATGTAGCGGATAGGCAGAGCCTCTATTTTTTCTCTCCCAGCTTTTGGTCCTTTTCCAAAACCGCATCAAAGGCCTTCGCCAAAATGGATTCAAAACCGCCTGCCTGCAATGCAGTGACCCCCTCAATGGTTGTGCCGCCGGGAGAGCAGACTTGGTCGATCAAGGGCCATGGGTGTTCTTGGCTCTCCAAAATCATTTTTGCACTGCCCAAAACCGTCTCCGCCGTAATTTGCAAAGCCTGTTTTTTCGGCATTCCCGCCTTTAGCGCCCCACGGGCCAAGGCATCCATATACAAATACGCAAAGGCAACGGAGGCACCGCCGAGGACGCTGAAAATAGAAAACTGAGCCTCGTCTATCTCCTGAACCGTACCAATGGTGGCAAACACTTCCTTTACCTGTGTTTTTTGGGCTTCCGTTACAAACTGATTTACGCAAAGCCCTGTGGTGGACGCCCCGATTTTTGCGTTAATATTGGGCATGACTCGGATGACGGGGGTTTCTTCGGAGAAAAATCCCTCTAAAAAATCTATGGTTTTCCCCGCTGCAATGGAAACCACAAGGAGCTTTTTCTTGGAAAACCCCTCTTTCAGCCCCGGCAACAGTCCGGATAATACATTGGGCTTGACTCCAAGAATCACCACATCGCTATTTTCAATGACCTCGGCGGCCGTCCTGCAGAAATTTGCGCCACATTTCTTGGCCAGATTTTCTGCGGAGGTTCCGCTTTTACTGGTAATAAAAATTTGTTCTCCCCCATAGGCACCCGTGCCCACGGTCATCCCCTTTACAATGGCACTCACCATATTTCCTGCGCCGATAAATCCAAACTGCATAGCCATTCCTCCAATCCTTCCAGACAGACATCACATTTTTTCTTATTTTACAGCCCTGGCTTTTAAAATGCAATCCCTCTTGCCCAACGATGCCCCACCGAGTATACTATAAAAAAGGAGGTGCAACATGAGTCTTATTTTTTTACATTATCCAAGGTGCAGTACCAGCAGCAAAGCAAAGAAATGGCTTGATTCTAACAATATAGAATATTTTGAGCGTCACATGATAGAGCAAAATCCCTCTGCGGAGGAGTTGGAATTTTGGTGGAAGCTCAGCGGTTTGCCCCTAAAAAAATTTTTTAATACCAGCGGCCTTGTTTACAGAGACTTGGGGCTGAAGGACAAGCTGCCCCAAATGAGCGAGGAGGAGCAGCTGCAGTTATTGGGCACCAACGGTATGTTGGTGAAGCGCCCCATTGTTGTTGGTGAAGATTTTGTTTTGGTGGGCTTTAAAGAAGGGGAGTGGGAACAGTTAAAATAAGCGCTGTATTCCAAGAAAGCCCTTGCTTCAACCAAAAAAGTTGCCGTTTTACAATGAACTGAACCAGTAAAAACGGACAATAGACAAAGTCCCCCTGATGTAGGATAATAAACTACACTGGGGGGCTTTGCTATGAAACGAACATATACGCACATTAAAGTAATAGAAGATCAAAGGATTGAGCTGCGGCAATCAGGTAAAACACGGCAGGAAATCGCCGATGAATTAGGGTTTACAAAACAGCAGATTAAAAACTGGTAAACCGCCAGAAAATCCATGGTTTTGACATGGCTAAATCTTTGATTGATGAGTATATCTACTTTTACAATCATGAACGTATCCAACTTAAAACAAAACTGACACCAATGGAAGTTCGGTGCCAGCCTGCTTCATTCCTTTTCCTTGCATTAGAGGGTGCTTTTTGTACAGTCCGTATATTCTGAGGCATTCAGTTGCCGGAGGGCTTTTTTTGTAAAAATTGACACCTCTTTTTGGGAGAGCCTCTGTTTCCCGTCAAGGAAGGCCCCAAGAACTGATAGTTATAGTTCTATGCGTTTTCATGGGGGCATAAACTTGGTATGAAGGGAGGCGGTGCCGGTGGAGCAAAAAGGTGCCGGAAGACGATTGGGTCTGAGCCTTTTGGGTCTTTTGCTTTTTCTGCTGCTTATGCCGCTTTTTTTAAAAATGGGCGGCGGTAAGTGGCTTTTGGCTGAGGTGCTGCCGGGACAAGCCGCATATGGGGCTTTGTCCATGCAAAAGCCGGAGGAAGAGCAGATCACTTTCAAGGAAATGGATGAGGGCGCTGTTTGGGGCGTGAACGATGTAGAATTTCAGGAAAAAAAAGCAATCTCTAACAGTGAAAAGGCATTTTGGATAACGGCGGAGGTCCTTGAAAAAATGAAGGACTTTTCTTATCTAAAGAGTAATTTTTATACGGTGGATGCCAGAACGGCCCTGTTCGAGAGCGATATTAATGTAGACGAAGCCCTCAGCAAGGATTTTTCCATAAAGCCCAGCATGAAGGAACCGAAGGTTTTAATTTTTCATACCCATACCCATGAGTATTTTGCCGATAGCGATATGTCCCAAGGGCTGCACGAAGGGATTTGCGGCATTGGAACAGAACTAAAGCGGATTTTAGAGGAAGAATACGGAATCAGCGTGCTTCATGATACCACCGTGTATGATGCCGTAAATGGTGTGCTGCAGCGAGAGGGTGCTTATGAGCGCAGCGGGCCTGCCGTGGAGGAAATTTTGAAGCAAAATCCCTCCATAGAGGTTTGTATCGATTTACATAGAGACGGCATTCGGGAGGACCTCCACTTGGTGGCAGAGGTGGACGGAAAAACCACAGCACAAATCATGTTTGTAAACGGCATATGCCGCTTGAATAAAGACGGGCAGGCGGAGCCGGTTTCTTGGTTGGAAAATAATTATATCAAAGACAATCTGGCCTTTAGCCTACAGATGAAAACCTTAATGGGGCAGGAATATCCGGGGCTTGCCCGCAGGATTTATTTGAACCCCTATCGCTTTATTTTGCATTATATGCCCCGTTCCGCACTGGTTGAGGTGGGGGCCCAGACAAATACAAAGCAGGAAGCAATGAATGCCATGAAGCCCTTGGCAAAGGTTATGGCGGATGTACTGTTGGCGGATACCCCTTAAAGAAAAGTTTTAGGGGGTTTTTCATTTGCAGAAAATTGCTATTTGAGGTAAAATAGATAAAACTTTTCCCGGAAAGGCTGCCTTATTTTTATGGGAGCCTCCTGATGAAGGGAAAAAATGCAAAGGAGAAAACCATGGCAAAATTACCCCAAAGTTGTATTATATTTGATTTGGACGGTACCCTAACGGATTCTGCCGAGGGTGTCATTCGTTCGGCACAGCATATGCAGGAGAGGATGGGCATTGCCAAATGGGCGGAGGCAGACCTGCGGTTTATGGTGGGGCCGCCGTTAATCAAAACCTTTACCGAGGACTTTCATATGAACCAAGAGGAGGCAAAAAGAGCCTTGGAATTTTTCAGAGAGCGCTATGCCACCGTGGGCCTGTTTGAAAATAAGGTGTACGATGGAATTCCCGAGATGCTTGCGGTATTGCAGAAAAAAGGGAAGCGCTTGGCTGTTGCCACCTCAAAAAAAGAGGAGACAGCCCTCCGTATTTTAAAGCACTATGGATTGGATAAATTTTTTCAGGTGATCGGCGGGGATCATCGGGAAATTGGGCGGGATACCAAGGCGAAGGTAATCGAGTATGTTCTAAATACCATGGGCGTGGAAAAAGAGGATGCAGTGATGGTGGGCGACAGAAGATTTGATGTTGAGGGTGCCCATTCTGTGGGTATTCCTTGTATTGCCGTTGCCTATGGCTATGGAGACAGCGCAGAGTTTGAGGCTTGCGGTGCCGACCATATTGCGGCCACGCCGAAGACGGTGGCGGAGCTGTTTTAAAGAGCTTGCAGGAACTGCCTGGGAAGCAAAACGTATGTATGTGGATTTTGCAGTTTACCATCTCTCTAAATACTACTTTATACCATTATTCGGGATAAAATGCTATCCTCCATAGGAGAGGTGATAACAATGGAGCCTCTGAAAGCAAAGGTAAGTATCACTTTAGACAGTGATATGATTGAAAAAATAAAAGAACTTGCTGAAAAAGACGATTGCTCCTTTTCTCAATATGTAAATATTGTGCTGAGAAGGCATATAGAAAAAAGCGAAGGGAAGACGGAAGCTTCTCAATAAAATTGCAGAGTAAGCATGGGCAGAATCAAATACCCAAAAAAAATGCCTGACCATTTCCTTGGTCAGGCATTTTTTGAACTTGTCTGTTTTTTATGGCGAAGGGGTTCCTTCTTGAAGAAAAAAGCTTTGCCCTACTGCAGAGATGCAATAAAAGCCTTATTTGCCTCAATGGCCTTCTGGGTTGCTTCCTTTGCCGGCCCGCCGATTATCTTTCTTGCCTCCACGCACTGCTTTACGGAGATTGCGCCATAAACGCTTTCGTTGAATACAGGCGAAATTGCTTTATATTCTTCCAGAGAAAGGTCGTCCAAATTGGTGTTGTTTTGTATACAGTATAACACCAGCTTCCCGATGATTTCATGGGCATCACGGAAGGGAAGGCCCTGCTTCACCAGCCAGTCTGCCGCATCGGTGGCATTGGTGAAGCCGCCCTTTGCTGCCTCCAGCATATTCTTTTCCCGCACCGTAACAGTAGCCAGCATATTTGTAAATACAGGTACACACATTTTGATGGTATCAATAGCGCCGAAGAGTGCTTCCTTATCTTCCTGCATATCCTTGTTGTATGCCAGGGGAAGGCCTTTCATGGTGGTCAGAAGCCCCATCAAATGGCCGTATACCCTTCCTGTTTTTCCACGGATCAATTCCGCCATATCGGGATTTTTCTTCTGGGGCATAATGCTGGAGCCTGTGGAATAGGCATCGTCCAATTCAATGAAGCGGAACTCATGGCTGCTCCAAAGGATGATTTCCTCGCAAAAACGGCTTAGGTGCATCATTAAAATAGATAAATCGCAAACCAATTCGATGCAGAAATCCCGGTCGGAAACACCGTCCATGCTGTTTTGGGTAATGGTGCCAAACCCCAGCTCTTTTGCCACAAATTCTCTGTCCAAGGGGTAGGTTGTGGTTGCCAAAGCGCCGCTGCCTAAGGGCATTACATCGGTACGTTTCCAACAATCCGTCAGGCGGTTATAGTCCCGCTGAAACATTTCCATATACGCCAGAAGATGATGGGCGAAGGTCACCGGCTGGGCCCGCTGCAAATGGGTATAGCCGGGGAGTATGGTTTCTGTATGCTTTTCCGCCAGAGTGTTGATCACCGTCAGCATTTCTTTTACCAAGCCTTGTATTTCCTTGATTTCCTTTTTGGTATACATACGGGTATCCAACGCCACCTGATCGTTGCGGCTTCTTCCCGTATGCAGACGCTTGCCCACATCACCGATGCGGCCGATGAGTATGGATTCCACGTTCATATGAATATCCTCTGCTTTTTCATCGAAGGTGATTTCGCCCTTTTCAATATCCCTGAGGATTTCTTGCAATGTTTTTATGATCAAATCCGCATCCTGCCGGGGGATGATTCCCTGCCTGCCCAGCATAGCCGCATGGGCCATACTGCCTGTAATGTCCTCGTGATACATACGGCTGTCGAAGGAAATGGAGGAGTGAAAATGGTCGGTGAAGCTATCGGTTGACTTTGTGAAGCGGCCGCCCCAAAGTTTCATAATTACGCATCCTTTCTGATTTTTTAGGGAAAACCAAGGGGCCTTGTCCCAAACCCGATCAGCCCCCAGAGGCCTTTGGGTATGGGGCAAAGCCCCAAAAAGGTTTCCCTATCCTTTTTATTGATTCTCGTTGTTCTGCTTCATCATGGCACGCACCTTCATGGAAAGGCCAAACAGGTTGATAAAGCCGTCGGCATCCTTGTGGTTATACAGCTCGCCTGTTGTGAAGCTTGCAATGGATTCGTTGTACAAGCTGTAAGGAGAGGTTGCCCCTGCGGAAATGATATTGCCCTTATAGAGCTTCATTTTTACAGAGCCTGTAACGGTTGCGTTGGTATGGTCAAAATAAGCGGAAAGGGCCTCTCTTAAAGGAGTATACCATTCGCCGCTGTAAACCAATTCTGTCAGCTTATTACTTGCCACCTCATTAAAGGACAGCGTCTTTTTGTCTAAGCAAAGATATTCCAGTTCACGGTGGGCATAATATAAAATTGTGCCGCCGGGTGTTTCATATACACCCCGGGATTTCATGCCAACCACACGGTTTTCGCAAATATCAATGATGCCGATGCCGTTTTTCCCGCCGATTTCATTCAGCTTTGTCAAGAGTGCAATGGGCGCCAGCTTTTCGCCGTTTACGGCAACAGGCACACCTGCTTCAAAATCAACGGTTACATATTCGGGCACATCGGGGGCATTTTCGGGAGAAACACCCATCTGCAGCAAATGCTCATAGTTCGGCTCGTTGGCCGGGTCTTCCAATTCCAAGCCTTCGTGGCTTAAGTGCCAGATATTACGGTCACGGCTGTAGGAATCATCCTTTTTTGCGGGGAAGGGGATGCCTCTTGCTTCCAAATAAGCCATTTCGTCCTCCCGGCTTTCCATACCCCAGGTGTCTAAACGCCAAGGCGCAATGATTTTCAATTCGGGAGCCAAGGCCTTGATGGTCAGTTCAAAACGCACCTGATCATTTCCCTTGCCTGTTGCACCGTGGCAGATTGCCGTAGCGCCTTCTTTTTTTGCAATTTCCACTAACTTCTTTGCAATAATGGGTCTCGCCATAGAGGTACCCAAGAGGTATTTGCCTTCATACACGGCATTTGCCTTAATGCAGGGATAAATGGCATCAGTAATGAATTCCTCTGTCAAATCTTCTATATAAAGCTTGCTTGCGCCTGTGCGCAGGGCTTTTTCCTCTAAACCATCTGTTTCTTTTCCCTGTCCCACGTCACCGCAAACGGCGATAACCTCTGCATCATAATTTTCTTTTAGCCAGGGAATGATAACGGAAGTATCAAGACCCCCGGAGTACGCCAAAACAATTTTTTCCTTCATGATAGTTGTATCCTCCTTATATTATAAAACCCGATTTCTTTATGAATAATATAAATGAATTATACATAATTGAAGGATGGAATGCAATAGAAAACCGTAAAAATAAAAAGAAATTCCTATTTTTGTGTATTCATATAAAAATAAAGATTACCCATGCCTTACTTTTGGCCACTTTTAACGTAGATTCCAAGAGATTTGGGAAAAAAACAAGGAAAAATACCCTTGTCTTGGAGGGGAAAAGCAAAATTCAGAAGGAGTATGGAAAAGGGAACAATCAGGAAGGGGGTATTATTTTTCGGTGCCTTGAAGCAGGAAGGTTTGCCGGGGAATAAACAAAATCAGTATATTTATGCAGAAGAGAAAGAGAAATAATGGAAAAAAAGATGTGTATAGTTCATGAATTCTTAGGATTGGTCTTTGCTTCATACAGTTTTTATGGTATGATGTAAGCTAGAAAAAAGACTGCATACTAAAGATGAACGATAAAAAGGAGGGTGTTTGAAATGAAGGTTTTAACATTTAAACGTGGCGGCAGAGTAGAAGTTGGAGTGCTGAAAGATGACGGTTCAGAAGTCGTGCCTGTGAATTACTTAGGCTGCACTGCACATAATATGAATGAATTTTTAGATTTGATGACACCGGAAAAAGAAAAAAAGCTGGAAAAAAATAAAGAATTGATGCGGGGGATCCCTTTGCGGGAGGTGAGAATCATTTCGCCCATTCCCGAGCCAAAGCAGGACGTGATTTGCCTGGGGATCAATTACTTTGACCATGCGGAGGAAGCAGCCAAGTTTCATGATGAAGCCTTCGGCGGCGAAAGACCCGTACCCATTTTCTTTTCCAAGCGGGTGAATGTTGCCGTTGCCGATGAAGAAATGGTAGACGGCCATTGGGATATTGTGGATGGCTTGGATTATGAGGCTGAGCTGGGTGTGGTGATCGGCAAGGACGCAAGAAATGTTTCCGAAGCAGAGGCCTTTGACTATGTTTTTGGATATACCATTATCAATGACTTTAGTGCCAGAAATTTGCAGACTGCCCATAAGCAATGGTATTTTGGAAAAAGCTTGGATGATTTAACGGCCATCGGCCCTTGGATTGTTACAAAGGGTGAATTCCAAAATCCCCCGGATGTGGATATTCGTTGTTATGTGAATGATGAATTAAGGCAAAATGGAAACACCTCCTTGATGATTACGGGCATTGCAGAGGTTATCAGCCGTCTTTCACAGGGAATGACCTTAAAATGCGGCACTGTGATTGCCATGGGTACCCCTTCCGGGGTAGGCATGGGCTTTGACCCACCCAAATTCCTGCAAAAGGGCGATACCGTTCGCTGTGAAATTGACGGAATCGGCACAATCACCAATTTTATCAAATAGGTTTTCTGAAAACCGGATATAAAGGAGCAGGGCTTGTATCATGGATAAATTAAAAGTAATGAGTGTTTTCGGAACAAGGCCGGAGGCCATTAAAATGGCTCCCCTTGTGAAGGAATTGGAAAAAAATGATCAGATCGAAAGCATTGTGTGCGTTACCGCCCAGCATAGAGAAATGCTGGATCAGGTTTTGGAAATTTTTGATCTGGTTCCCGCCTATGACTTGGATATTATGCAGACACGGCAAACCTTGGCAGGCATTACCACCCGGGCGCTGTCCGGCCTGGAAGCGGTTATTGGGCAGGAGAAGCCGGATATTGTTTTGGTTCACGGAGATACCTCCACAACCTTTGCCGGTGCCTTGGCGGCATATTATAACCAAACAAAAGTGGGCCATGTGGAAGCGGGCTTGCGTACCTATGATAAATATCAGCCCTTTCCGGAGGAAATGAACCGCCGGCTGACGGGGGCCTTGACAGATTTGCACTTTGCCCCTACACCCTTGGCCAAGGAGCACCTTTTAAAGGAAAATATTGGAGAGGAGAATATTTTTATCACGGGAAATACTGTGATAGATGCCTTAGCCCATACCATAGAGGAGGACTATACCTTTTCCGCGGAGGCGCTGAATCATATTGCCTTTGAGAAGAAGCGGGTCATTGCCATGACTGCCCACAGAAGAGAGAATCTGGGGGAGCCGCTTAAAAATATCTGTCGCAGTGTGAAGCGTTTGGTTGAGGAATATCCCGATGTTGAGGTGGTTTATGCGGTGCATAAAAACCCGGCGGTTATGGAAACGGTGCATAAGATTTTGGGTGAAACAAAGGGCGTTCATTTAACGGAGCCTTTGGATTTAAAGGATATGCATAACCTGATGTGCCGCTCTTATTTGGTTTTGACGGATAGCGGCGGCTTGCAGGAGGAGGTTCCTTCTATGGGTAAGCCTGTTTTGGTGCTGCGCAATGTGACGGAGCGTCCCGAAGGTGTGGAAGCAGGCACATTAAAGCTTGTGGGTACCGGGGAGACAGCCATCTATTCTGCGGCAAAGGAGCTTTTGGACAATGGGGAGGCCTATGAAAAAATGGCCCGGGCCAAGAACCCCTTTGGGGACGGACAGGCATCCAGACGTATTGTGGAAAATATTCTGTATGCCTTTGGCAGAAGGGAACAGAAACCTGAGGAATACCATAGCACCATCAATTCCAAGGATAAGGAGGAACAATCTATGAAAGAAGAACGCATGGCAATTTTAAATATGCTGGAAAAAGGAATTATCAACGCAGAAGAGGCGGAGCGGCTGTTGATTATACTGCAAAGCAGCAACGGCTTTGATAAAGAGGGCATCAGCAAAACCGTAGAGAGCGCCTTGGGTAAGGCGGGAGAAGCTTTTAGCACTGTTGCCAAGGCAGTGGGTGAAAAGGCGGAAAAAATCCAGCCCACGGTAAAGGATATGGCGGATAAGGTTTCCGAAAAAGCGGAGGATCTTGAGCCTGCGGTAAGAGGTGCGGCATTCCGTATGGCGGAAATGATGGACGGCTTTATGTCCGACGTGAAAAATTACCGTGAAAAAATGAAGGAAAAAAAGGAAAGAGATCAGGCCGAGGACTGGGAGGAAGGCGTTGCTCCCCAGGAGGATACCGCTTCTGAAGAAGGAACCACTGCCGAGGAAGAGGAATATGCCAAAAACGTGGAATCCGTTTTGAACTCCCTGCAAATGCAGTTGGGCCAGATTGATGATGCGGAAAAATTTTTAAAGGATTCTTTTGGCGATGCGGATGCTTGGGAGGATGAAACCAAGGATAAAGAAACCCAAGAAGGGGATGCTGCCTTGGCGGAAGCCCCAGAAGCGGAAAAGGATGCATCAAAGCCTGAGGGCGAAGAGCAGGCATAAGGCTTGATGGATTAGAACCATAACCATATGTGAATTATTGCAAGAACATAACGTAAAAAGCCTCGATGGTAACGATTTTAAAAGGAAATCCGCACCATGGGGGCTTTTGCGCTTTAAGGAAATATTCTGCAAACGGAATCCATAGGGAAAGCGCTTTCCGTTCCATGCCTTTGGCATCATAAGATATTTGCTTGGGCGTCCCCGGGATATCACAGCCGCCAATGGCTGACAGCAAAAAAATAAAATACTTCATAAAGCTTGGGAAATTGGCTTCATAAAGAAAAATCAGTAACTTTCTAAAGAAATAATATAATTAATGTTTGAATATATATCGACTTTAATAATATTTATGTTAATATTAATTATATTAAATATTAAGGAGGGTTACCTTGGATATTGATAAAATTCCACGCTGGATTCTTTCTTTGGAGCAGGAGGATATAGCTTTTCTGCGCAATTTTGTGTTGCGTTCCGGCTCATTAAAAGAAATTTCTAAATTATATGGTGTTTCTTATCCCACTGTGCGCTTGCGCTTGGATAGGCTGATTCAAAAAATAGAATTAAGTGTACAGCAGGAGGAAGAGCCATTTCAGGCCTTTATCAAAGGCTTGGCCGTTGATTCTAAAATTGATTTGGAAACCGCAAAAATAATTATTGAGAAGTATCATAATGAGAAAGGAAAATAGTATGAAAACGATTTTTGTGCTGTTGGCTATATGCGCTACATTGGCGTTACAGTTTCATTTCGGTGTAAGAAAAAAGATGTATTTGGGCGCAGCACTGCCGCTGATTTTTTTAGCACTGTTTGCATATATGAGCTATGCAGGCAAAACATTTGTTTTTGTGGGCGTTGGTGCAAAATGCATTGGCGCATTGATTATCATCTGGATGATAGGCTATGTAAAATCGAACAAATATGAAAGAGAGACCCTCGAAAGAATGAAGATAAAGGACATTTCATTCATTCACAAGGACTAAGGATTGAGAAAGGGCATCTTCTAAATGAAAGGATTTGGTGTATAACCAAATGCGAGGAAGTACAGTATTTTTCAAATGAATACCGATTTAGTTCCCATTGGAAAAGCAGTAAAAAACATATATTTCAGGTTTTCTATGTACTATGAACCGTGCAATTCAGTGGGGTTCAGAAAAAAATAAAATCTAAGGCTCCCCTGTGTAGGTTTGGAACAATCCGACACAGGAGAGCCTTTCTTTTGTATAGTATTGTGCATCCATTTGTAAAAAAGATGAAATAAGAAAATTATCTGTCCACCAAGTCATCCATCATGTCGTCAATCACTTCTTCAGCCTTGACAGCCATTTTTCTTCCATTTTTCATCACTTTGCGATAAGCCTTTTGATCCTGCATCAAATAGGCAATGCCGGCCATGGTTGCCACGCCGCCGAAAAGAAGCCCTGTTGTAAATCGATTCATGTTCATCCCTCCTTTTTCACCTAGTATGCGATAAAGCAGGGTGTTTTATGCGATGAACAGAGGGGAATTCATGTAAATAAAAGGAAAAAACAGCCCTTTGTAGTATCGTGCAATTGTTTTTCCAAGAAACAAAGGCTTACCCACCACGAAAATCCCGGTTTATACAGTGAAAACTGTGGATATTGTGGATAACTAGTGTTGTTTTTCTATTTTTTCTCGTTCAACTGTGGATAAAATCAGCATTTACCAAAAATAAAATGCGGAGAAAAGGCCCCCTCGCCGAAATTTTTTCCGTCAAGAAGGCCTTTCCTTTCGCCTTTATTCCCCTAAATCATGGAGAAAAAGTCCGCTTCTCAGCTTTGGCTCAAACCAAGTGGATTTTGGGGGCATAATGAAATCCCCATCGGCCACACGCATCAATTCCTCCATGGAGGTGGGGAAAAGAGAGAAGGCAACCTTCATTTCGCCGCTATCCACCCGACGCTCCAATTCCGCCAAACCCCGGATACCGCCGATAAAATCAATCCGCTTATCGGTGCGGGGGTCGCCAATGGCAAGGAGAGGCTCCAGAACCTCTTTTTGCAAAATGGAAACATCCAGCCCCAAAACCGGGTCGTTGGAGATAAAGCCTGCCTTAGTATCCAGTTGGAACCATTTCCCCTCCAGATACATACCTAATTGGTGTAATTTTTGGGGATGCAGCTGTCCTTCCCCCAAATAAGGCGTTATCTCGAATTTTTCCGTAAGGCGTGCCAAAAATTCCTCGGAGGTATGTCCGTTTAAGTCTTTCACCACACGGTTGTAATCCATAATCTGCAGTTCATCTGCAGAGAAGAGTACGGAAAGATAAAAATTAAATTCCTCTTCTCCGGAATATAATTCCTTCTTTTTTCTGCGTTGCAGGCCAACCTTTACCGCAGAGGCATTTCTATGATGTCCGTCGGCAATGTAGAAGTTTTTCGTTTTGCGGAAAGCATCCACCAAAATGTCAATTTCTGTGTCACTGTCAATCACCCAAACGGTATGGCCGATGCCATCCTCGGAAACAAAATCATACACGGGAGGATTGGCGGCTTTCCAACCCTCTATGATGTTCTGGGCCATTTCGTTTCGTTTATACGCAAGAAAAATGGGGCCTGTGTTTGCATTCAGCGTATCCACATGGCGGATTCTGTCGGCTTCCTTATCGGCACGGGTAAGCTCATGCTTTTTGATGGTGCCGTTTAAATACTCGTCAATGGAGGTACAGGCAACCAAGCCTGTTTGGCTTTTGCCGTTCATGGTCAAGCGGTAAATATAAAGGTTCGGTAGCAGGTCTTGTATAAAAACACCCTTTTCGATCATATCCGTCAGGTTTTCCTTGGCTTTTTCATAAACCGCATCGCTGTAAACGTCAATATCCTCGGGCAGATCAATCTCTGCTTTGTCAATATGCAAAAAGGAATACGGCTTGTCCCTCACCATTTCTCTTGCTTCCGCACTGTTCATAACGTCATAAGGCAGTGCGGCAACGGCCTTGGCATAGTCCGCCTGGGGGCGTATTCCCATAAAGGGTCTGATGGTAGCCATAATGTTGTCCTCCTCCTTATTTCAATAAGCGTACTTTGATGACGCTGTTGATGGCATATAAATCCCGAATCAAATCTGTTTCATTTGCCGGCAAATTGTCGCAGACAATAATATTGTAAGCCAACTCTCCCTTAGAATTGTTGACCAGTTTGTCAATATTAATACTATATTTTGTAAAAACAGCACCTAACTGGCCGATCATATTTACCATATTTCTGTGGGACACGGCAATGCGGGGCTTTCCGTTATACGGCACGGTACAGTTGGGGAAGTTTACGGAGTTTTTAATGTTTCCGTGGCTTAAATATTCCCGCAGCTCCTGTGCAACCATAACGGCGCAGTTTTCCTCCGACTCAGGGGTGGAGGCGCCCAAGTGGGGTGTGGTAATAATATTTTTCTGTCCCAACAGCACTTTATCGGGAAAGTCCGTAATATAGCGGGAGAGAATACCCTCGTTCAAAGCCCGAAGCAATGCCTCATTATCCACCAAGCCGCCTCTGGCGAAATTCAGCAGACGGGCACCCCGTTTGGTTTTGGAGAACAATTCCGCATTATAGGTATGCTTTGTTTTATCATTCAACGGAATATGTAGGGTAATATAATCGCTGTTTGCCACAACCTCCTCCATGGAGTCTGCTCTGTCCACAGAAGGGGACAAATGCCATGCGGATTCTAAGGAAAGAAAAGGATCGTAGCCGATGACATCCATGCCCAGATCAAGGGCTGCGTTGGCCACCAGCACACCAATGGCGCCTAAGCCGATAACACCAAGGGTTTTGCCTAAAACCTCCGGACCGGAAAAGTTTTTCTTGCCTGCTTCAATGGCCTTTTCCAGCGCCTCGCTGTCACAAATAGACTGTACCCAAGTGGAGCCCTCTACCACACGGCGGGAGGAAATCAAAAGTCCTGTTAAAACCAATTCCTTTACCGCATTGGCATTGCCGCCGGGGGCATTGAACACGGGGATTCCCCGTTTGGAACATTGTTCTATGGGCACGTTGTTGGTGCCTGCGCCTGCCCTTGCCACTGCCAAAAGGTTATCGTTTAATGTCATGCTATGCATATCAAAGCTGCGCAGGATAATGCCATCGGGATTTTCTGCGGCGGTATCTATTTTAAAGTGCTTCTCCGGCAGCTTTGCCAAGCCTGTCGGTGCAATATTATTTAAAGTACGAATTGTAAACATAATGCGCTCCTTATTTATTCTCCATCTCAAATTTTTTCATAAAGGTTACCAACTGCTCTATGCCTTCCACAGGCATTGCATTATACATACTTGCACGCATACCCCCCACGGTACGATGGCCCTTTAGGTTCATAAATCCAAGGGCCTCTGCCTCTTTGATGAATTTTGCGTTTAATGCATCGGTAGGCAGCACAAAGGGAGCGTTCATCAAAGAACGGTCCTTTGGAACCACCGTCCCTTTGAAAAGGGCGGAAGCATCCAGAAAATCATAAAGCAGGCCTGCCTTATGCTCGTTTCTTTTTTGCATTGCGGCAACACCGCCCTGGCGTTTTACCCAGTCAAAAACAAGGCCCATGAAGTAAATGCCGTAGGTAGGCGGGGTGTTATACATAGAATTGTTTTTTGCATGAATATCATAACGCAGCATGGTTGGTGTAAATTCCATGGCATTGCCCAATAAATCTTCCCGGATGATTACCACGGTTACCCCTGCGGGGCCCAGATTTTTCTGTGCGCCGGCATAGAGCAGGCCGAATTTTGTAATATCAATCTCTTCGGATAAAATAGAGGAGGACATATCCCCCACCAAGGGGATGCTGCCCACCTCCGGCAATTTGGTCCAGCGGGTGCCGTAAATGGTATTATTCAGTGTAATATAAAAATAATCTGCCTCAGTATCAAACTTAGCAGAATCCAAATCAGGAATATGGTTGAAGGTTGTATCGGCAGAGGAGGCGACAACATTTACCTGTCCATATCGCATTGCTTCTTCCGCCGCTTTTTTTGCCCATTGCCCGGTAATGACATAATCTGCTTTGTTGTTTTCGTTCATCAAGTTCATGGGCACCATGGCAAACTGTGTGGAACCGCCGCCTTGCAGGAACAAAATCTTATAGTTGTCAGGAATATGCATCAATTCCTTTAAATCAGCCTGTGCTTTCTCTAATATGGATTCAAACATTTTAGATCGATGGCTCATCTCCATAACTGACATACCACAGGAAGGATAACAGACAAGGTCGCGTTGCGCTTGTTCTAATACTTCTAAGGGTAGCATGGATGGTCCTGCTGAGAAATTAAATACTCTTTTTTCCATAAATAAGCCTCCTAAAATGATTTTTGTTTATAAATTGGCCGTCTTGTCCTTATGGTGTGGTCATATGTTCAAGTTTAGCCTTAGAAGAATTATAACACCTTGACAGAAACCGTCAACAAAAAAGAAGGAATTTCTTTCAAAGGGAGGATTTTTTGGAGGAACAGGCAAAAAGGAAGAGGGGTTTTGTGAAATCTTTGGCAATATGCACAGAGGAAAAATGGAAAGAAAAGGAGAATTGCCCACTACAGCTATCTTAGTATACTAGCATATGTTTACTAAATTTTCAATCCGTTTTCTCCCGAATACAGGAGAAAAGCTGAAAAGGATGAGGAAATTTTGGAGAAAGGCTTACGCAAAGGAGAAAGGTGCATCGTTATATGGATAAAAACCAAGGGGTATTTTCTGTAATAGGAAGAAAGTTTTTTCCTACTTCTTCATAAAGTGATTATGAAGGGAGGCGGATAAATGAAAGGAAACTTTTCCGTCAAGGAAAGCTATAAGGTGATTTCGTTGTGTATTGTCATCGGCTTATGCCTTTGGGCGGCAGCGGTGGGGAGTAAAAAAAAGGTTGAGGTCATGCTTCCGGTGGATCAATATGTGATCATTCTGGATGCGGGGCACGGCGGTTGGGATCCGGGGAAGAAGGGAGCCGGGGGCGAGGATGAAAAAGATATTAATTTGGCGGTCATGCAAAAATTACAGCAATATTTGGAGCAGGGCGGGGCAACGGTTTATATCACCCGAGACACAGACGAGGCTCTGGGCAGCAAAAAAAGGACGGACATGGCGGAGCGTAAGAAAATTGCCAACGAAAGCGCTGGAGACCTTTTGGTAAGCATCCATCAGAATGCCTTTCCCTCCTCCGGCGCAAAGGGCGCCCAAGTTTTTTATCATAACGCAAGCGAGCAGGGAAAACAGTTGGCGGAGTTGATTCAAGAACGGCTGAAAACAAGCGTGGATAGCGAGAATAAACGGCTGGCCAAAGAAAACAGTGATTATTACATATTGCGCACCACGGAAATCCCTGCGGTAATTGTAGAGTGCGGGTTTCTTTCCAACCCTGCCGAGGAGAAGCTTTTGAATGAGGAGGACTATCAAAGCAAGCTTGCATGGGCTGTTTATTTGGGCATTGTGGATTATTTTTCCATTGCGGAACGGGTCTAGGATTGTGTTTACAGAGGAAGAAAAACAGGCTATAATTGGAGCATAACAAAAAAGCTTGTTCTTAAAATAAGGAAGGAACAGAACATGGAAAATAGATTTGAAGCGTTGGGGCTCTCGGCGCCGTTGACGGCGGCCCTTGCAAAGCAAGGCATTGAGACGCCCACAGAGATACAGCAGCATATGGTTCCCATGATTTTATCCGGCAGGGACATCATCGGCCGTTCGGAAACGGGCTCTGGCAAGACATTGGCCTATCTTTTGCCGATTTTTGAACGCTTGGATTCCGCCGTGCGGGGGGCGCAGGCAATTATTTTGACACCTACCCATGAGTTGGCGGCCCAGGTGTTCCACCAAGCGAAGCTTTTAGAGGAAAACAGCGGCTTAGAGGCGGGCTGTGTGCTTTTGATCGGCTCGGCGGGGCCAAAACGTCAGTTGGAAAGGCTGAAGGAAAAACCCCGGGTGCTCATCGGCTCCACAGGGAGAATTTTAGATTTTATCAAGCGCAAAAAAATCCCCGCCCACTTGGTGAAAACCCTTGTTTTGGATGAGGGCGACCGCCTTTTGGAGGACGGCAATTTGGCGGAGGTTATGGGTGTTGTAAAATCCACACTGAAGGAGCGGCAGATCATCCTCCTGTCTGCTTCTGTGGGTGGGGAAACAAGGGTGCGGGCGAAGGAGCTCATGAGGAAAGATGCCTTGTTTCTGGAGGCCAAAACAGGCAGCCCTGTGCCCCGGGGAATTTCCCATTTTTATATTTTAACCAGCAAGCGGGAGAAGTTTTTGGAGCTTCGGAAAATTTTGGCGGGGGAAAAGCCGGAAAGAGCCATTGTTTTCCTAAATAATCCTGAAAATATTGAGGTAACGGTGGATAAGCTTTGCCATCATGGTATCAAGGCCGTGGGGATTTATGGTAAGGCCGGCAAGCTGGAGCGTAAAAATGCCTTGGAGGACTTCCGTCAGGGCAGAGCAACGGTATTGGTGGCCTCGGATATTGGGGCTAGAGGCTTGGACATTACCGGCGTAACCCATATCATCAATATCGATGTGCCGGAGGAGGCAAGCCAATACCTTCACCGGGCGGGACGCTGCGGAAGACAGGGCGAGGCCGGCACTGCCATTACCTTGGTAACCCCCGGGGAAAGAAGATGGGTGCATAAATATGAAAAGGTTTGGGGCCTTCAATTTGTACAAAAGGAGATGTCCTACGGAAAGCTGACCGACAGCACCAAAACCAGAAAAGACTTGGAAAGAACAATAAAACCCCCTTCTAAGGAGGAAGAAGGCACCCGGGAGGAAATGACGAAACGGGACTTTGCCCCCGCTGCCGCAAAGGGGAAGATACAAAAAGAAGAGAAGAAAGAAGAATTAGGGTTTTTTGCCGCCAAAGCAAAGAAACAGGCGGAAAAAGCAAAAAATAAATTACAAAATCGAAAAAAATAATTGTTCTAATGCCTCGGATAGGGTATGATAGATAAGAAAATAGATTTTTTTTTGGAGGAGGTATTGAATATGAGTGACAAATGCGGATGCGGTTGTGACCACGATCACGACCACGATCATGAAGAGCTGGGCTTAGAGACCATGTTCTTAACACTGGATGATGATACGGAATTGGAATGCGGGGTACTTGGCGTTTTTGAAGTAGAGGGCGTGGAAGACAAGCAGTTTATTGCGTTAATGCCTTTAGAGGATGAAACAGTAATGCTTTATGAATACAAGGAAGTTGGCGAAGAAATCGAGCTTGAAGTCATCGAAGAGGATGCATTGTTTGACAAGGTTTCTGCTGCTTTTAACGACTTGTTTGAAGAGGAAGAAGAAGAATAAAAACGGGATGCAATCCCCACAAAGGGTGTCGGCTGAGCCGGCACCCTTTTCCATAGAGAAGGCGAAGACTTGTAAAAATTCTGAACCGCAGGAGGGAGATAAAGATGCTGATAAAAAAATTGACGACAATCGTGTTGGGGATATTTTTTGCCGGCGCAATGCCCCTTATGGCATTTGCGGGCTGGCAGGAAGAAAATCCTATGGTTGCTCACGCACTGGGGGAAGCCGCCGGAAAAATTGAAACCAATAGTAAGGAGGCCTTTTTGGAATCCTGGGGCAGTGGATTTCGTGCCCTAGAGGTGGATTTTACATATACCTCTGACGGGGCGTTGGTTGCCCGCCATGATTTTGAGGTAGACGGCTCTTATTACCGCTTGGAGCAGGAGCCTGTAGCCCCTTTGGTGATGGATCGGGATACTTTTGTAAATTCCAAAATTGTGTATGACCAAACCCCCTTGACCGCTGTGGATGTTTTGAATTTAATGGTGGAATATCCGGATGTCTATTTGATCACCGATACCAAGGATACGGAAAAGGATATGGTGCAAAAACAGTTTGGCGATCTCAAAAAAATTGCTCAAGCCATCGAGCATCCTGAGGTGCTGGAGCGCATTATCCCGCAGATTTATAATGAGGAAATGTATGATTGGGTAAAGGAAATTTACCCTTTTCAAGAGTGGATTTATACCCTTTATTTAAATTACTATCCCGAATATCCTAAAATTGCCACCTTTTGTGAGGAAAAGGGTATCGGCACAGTGACCGTGGAGGGGGCTCGGGTGACAAAGGAAATTACGGATACCCTCCATGCCAAAGGAATCAAGGTTTACGCCCATACCATTAACCGATATAAGCAGTTTGAGGAGCTTTTGGCTTTGGGTGTGGATGGAATTTATACGGATCGCATCAAGCCTTACCAGCTGCCATGGGTGGGCCTTGCCGACAGCCGTAAAATAGAGCAGAAAACAAGGAGCTTGGGGGAGGCGGAGTATATCTTCAATACCCTATCCATTTTTCATGAGGATTATATCCCCTTGCGTCAGCTTTCCCCCTTGGGTAAGAAATTTGCCGCAGAATATGATAGCCAGAAAAAGACCATGAATCTCCTTCCCGGCAATACCTTCACCTCCTTGGGAAATGAGCTTTTGGTGGATAACAGCGGCAATCGGATTATGAAAAAAGCGGACTTTTCCTTGCTTTATGATGGGAAGGAAACAACTATCCGCCCCATACTGGTGGATGGCGAGGTCTATGTGCCCCTAAACGAAACCCTTGCCCTTTTGGGTCTTGGCGCATAAAGGACTTGAGTTTCCGCAGATTTATCTACAGAACCTTGGTTCTATCAGTATGATTATAAAAAATT
>ENA-UOOM01000129-UOOM01000129.1-fermentation-metagenome-genome-assembly--contig:-NODE-129-length-95581-cov-52.758411_pt1 | contig 95581 bp, 102 predicted proteins | sample MGYA00245781_ERZ724031 | MGnify/ENA primary metagenome ERZ724031 (study PRJEB28704, sample SAMN03018317) | fermentation metagenome | biome: anthropogenic terrestrial biome; feature: soil...
GTACGATAGTCAGCCCGGCGGCGCCTGCCGCCGCCGTTTTTAAAAATTTTCTTCGTGAATAGATTGTCATAGGATATCTGTTAATTATTTAACTTTCAAATGTATTGTAATAACAATTAAATCTTGAGACCACAAACAAATTAAGAATAAAATTAATCACCCTTTTTAAATACGCGAATATTATCAAAAGAAAAATTACGAGCAATATTCGGATCAATCTCTAGACGCATATTAAAAGAATGGTAGTAATAGTTGTCCTTGTATGTACTCGACCGGTTTACAACAAAAGGTAAGGTAATGGTTTCCCATCTATTGAAGTTTTGAATAGTGAAATCTGTAGGCTTCCATTCCATTGGAGCTGCGTCCCAGAACAGATAGCTGAGAATTCTGATTCTACCTTCAATAAACTGGTTAGCTGTTCTGAATTCACATTTTATCACATAATTCTGATAATTGTCAAGCATATCATCAGTGTAAGGTACACCACCCTTCTCTGCAATATACCACCAGCCCGAGTATGCTGAAGTATGGTCAATGCGCAGAAAATTTCCACTCAAACGTTGTTTATCTGCCGGATCAGTAACAACATTAACTGGATTGCTTGGCATTAATTCATCAAAATCCATTATCATACACTCCCTGTCATAATAACGTCCCGGGCAAACAGCCTCAACATTATACTTCAGACCTTTAACTTTTACTTTAATGTTCTTATCCACATCTTTAGGTACCTGAGCTGTTAAATAATTATTGGCTGAAGAAATTACCTTACTTGTTTTTCCATTAAAATCCACAACAGCGTTTATTGAATTAATCTCATACAAAGAGAAGAAATCACCGTAAATCATAATTGTATCACCAGGCTTTGTATATTCATTGAACATACGGTCTAGTTTAAGATCAGGCGCAAGTGCCTGAAACGGAATCTCCTGAATACCCAACTTATTGTAGACATAGATTTTATTTGTTTCAATTACAGGAAGTTTTACCGGAATTTTCATATAAAGTATGTCATTTTCAGTATATACTTCCAGCATATCTACTCTCACGTCATTAATCAAAATTGAATCAATGTTATCTATGTCAAGGCCTGTACCATGAATCGCAATAAAATCGCCTAATGCAGCCTTTGTGATAGTAGTACTTAAATCTTTTATCGTGGTTATCTTTGATAATGAAATTAAATCTACTTTTTCGCTATCAACTGAGCAAGAGGCAATTGTTAAAACAGATAATAATGCTCCAATTAACCATGATAAACTCTTGGCGTAAATATTTTTTTTCATAACTATTCGCTTTTGTCGTTAATAAATATAATCACCATCCCGGATTATTGGTTTCGATATAAGGATTTGCGTTTACCTCATTTGGTGGTAACGGAATCAACAGATGTTTCTGTTCACGCCTCTTGATAACTCCATTTTCGTCGGTTGTTCCAATAGCATTCATAACCTGCAAGTAGATACCCCAACGTATAAGGTCTGTTCTGCGATGGCCTTCGGCAGCTAACTCCTTTGCCCGTTCTTCCAGTATATAGGAACGAAAAGATTCCAGAGTAAATGGTTGTTTTTTATTCCTGTCGATAACTGTTGAACTATTATTACGTGTGTTTAATTGACTTATTATATTCAAAGCCTCTGCAGAAGGACCGTTATTTACTTCATTATCTGCTTCGGCAAAGATTAGCAATGTTTCAGCGTAACGCATATATGGCCAGTTGAAATCTGTTCTATTACCATCGATAGGGGTAGTTACAGCCGTAAACTTCCTCAGTTTTGATCCATACAGATGTGCATCGTACCGCACAATATCGGTAGGGCTATATCCTTTTTCACCTTTTTTTACGTACACGCTATCTCGCTCAGGATAAAAGCAATATGTCATTTTCCCGGTCTCCTGGTTATATGAAAGAGGGACACGGTGCATGATTCCCCAGTTTATACGGTCATCATCCCAGTCATCAAAAGTTTGCAACCAATGATCTCTCTGAATATAATATCCACTACTCCAAACATTATTTTCATTTGCTCTCGGGTATCCCCAATAATCTGATGTTATGTAATTATAATAGAGTGTCCCTTCTTTAATAGTTTGCAGACAGAATTGAAATTCAGGGCCATTTTTATATTCAGGACTCCATAATTGACTTTGTGAAACTGCCAGCTGGAACTCATTATCGTTAATAACTTCCAATGCTTTCTCTCTCGCCAAACGATAATACTCTTTGGAGTCAAAAACTTCATATCCTGAAACCAGGTCTTTCTTGTGTGTAATAGCTTGTGGCATAAGACGAGACTTAGTTCCATCAGGATTGGTTACTGAACCAGGCCCTCCTTTCACAATAATATTACCGCTTTTCATTGAAGCAGAACCTATGGTTGCATAAACTTTGGCTAATAATGCTTTAGCTGTACCGCGACACACATGTCCTTTTTTATATTCAGAATCAGTGCGAGGGATCAAAAGAGTCTCAGCCTCTTTTAAAGTTTCGATAATGTGTTCATAAACCTCTTTAACCGAAGACCTGGGTAGTTCAGGTACATTACCTTCTCCAATAGATGTTTTAAACAGTGGTATTGGCCCATAAAACTGAACCAGTTGAAATTGTGACCATGCCTTTAAAAAACGGAGCTCACCCAAAGCATTGTTTTTTATTTTTTCAGGAATGCCATTTATAAGGCTTACCAAATAATAATGATAATTAGCTCGGTGAATAGATTGACTGTAGTATTTGAAAAAATTATTGGCAGAGCCTGAATCATAAAAGTTCCCGGCACCAATCTCACCAAATGCCCAAGTAGGGCCTGTTTGGTAATCACAATCAAAGTTAACCAAATTATGGTAATTACCCCATTCGAAAGGAAAGTCCAAAGTGAGGTAAGCTCCCGCAACCAATTGATCATAGCTACGTGCAGCTGCAACATCTTCACCTGAAACAAAAGTAAAGGTCTTTTCATCTAAGGAACACGCCCCTAATATAAATAAACTTATAGCATATACAGCTAATAATTTTGAGAGTTTCATATTTTTACTTTTTAAAATGCTAATTGAATACCAAAATTAAATGTGCGTGCACTTGGGTAGGATGCCAGGTCCACTCCTCTGCGTGACGCATCACTGCCGAAAGTGTTAACATCAGGATCATACCAATCATATGAACTGATAGTAAACAAATTTGTTACACTGGAAACAAAGTTAATGGATTCAATATATTTGAAGGGAGGCGTCCACCTGTAACTTAGGCTGACATTCTTACACCTCAAGTAAGAACCGTCTACCACATAGCGGTCAGAAGGCTTCATTGATCGCGTATAGGTTCCGTCTGAACGTGGCCACAAAGCATTTGCTCTGTTATCTGCTGTCCAGCGATTATCCCAAACAAACTTCGGCATATTATTACTGCCTGCCATCTCAAAACTCTTTAAATTAACATTAAGGATATCATTCCCATGTGTCCCTTGTAAAAAGAAGCTAAAAGTAAAATCTTTATAAATTAAAGTATTGGTTATACCGTATTGGTAGTCAGGATTGGTGTTTCCAATAATTGTCTTATCACGATCATCGATAACGGGATCATCATCCATGTTTTTGTATTTGACCTGTCCAACCATACTTTTAACTTTCGATGCACTTTCATTAGTATAATATCTGTCGGCTCTCACTTCTGCTTCATTATCATAGAAGCCATCTTCAACATAACCATACAGTGTTCCAATAGGATATCCATTCCTTCTTAAAAACATGCTTTCAATACCCCAGGCAACATCAGAGAACTGATCTGCATTTAATCCCTCTACCCTATTTTTGTTAAAAGAGATATTTGCATCAAATCTCCAAATAAAATCTTTTGTTTTTACCGGAATGAAATTTCCGCTTATTTCCAACCCTTTATTAATTACTGAACCGTAGTTGGAAGCAATTTCCGCGAATCCTGAACTCATTGGGATCAACTTGTACTGTAACAGATCCGAAGTCTTTTTGTAATAAACATCAAAGACCAGATTTACACGGTTATTAAAAAAAGCAGCGTCTAAACCTAAATCATACTGTATTGTCGTCTCCCACTTCAAATCGGGTGCAGCAGGGCCTCCCCAGCGATCTTCAGCCATGCCGCTTGTAAAAGTGCCATCAAATGGATAGTTAGAGGATACGAATCGAGAACGGGTTGCATATGCGTTTACGCCCTGATTACCGGTCTGTCCCGCACTAAACCGTAATTTCAAGTTATCAAAAAAGTTCAGTGATTTAATGAGCTCTTCGTCCGACAAACGCCATGCAATGGCCCCAGAATAGAAGTTGTTCCAGCGATTTAGTGAAGAAAGTCGGCTGGAGCCGTCACGACGCATTGAAAATGTCAACAAATACCGATCCATGAGATTATAATTTGTACGGAACAGATAAGACATCAACTGAGATTGTCCTTTTCCACTACTGATCTCTTTTGCTCCGATAGCTGCATTAATGTCGTTATCTTCAGTATCATCAGAAGGAAAGTTCTTAGCATTCATAGATTTATTTTTCCACATAACTTTTTCATAAGTCAAACCTAAAACAGCATTTACAGCATGAATACCAAATTTTTTGTCGTAATTAAGTAAAGATTCGGTCGTTAAACTTTCGTATGCATTATCTGATTTAACTCCATAGCCGTTTGTTGGATATTGTCCCGAACCTGTCCAGCGATTATAGTACTGATTACGTTCATTAAAGCTATAACTATAACCAAAATTTTGACGGAACTTCAACCAATCAGTAAATGTAAGCTCACCAAATCCTGAAGTAAAAGCAGAAACAGATTCCAGTAAGTTCTTTTCGGTATGGACAGTAAGGTACGGATTAGCCAATCCCGACGAGAAATCTTCAGAAAATCCGGAGTCCTTGCTTGGGTCAAATACCGGACGTGTTGGATTGAAAGATATTGCAGAAGCAATTACACCATAATTCTCACTGTTTGTTCGTGCCAACCTGTTATCGGAACTTGTGAAACTAATGTTAGCTCCAATTTCCAGTAAATCGTTGACCTTACGAGTATTATTTGCACGTACTGAATAACGCTTGTAATATGAATTTACAATAACGCCCTGATTGTCCAAGTATCCACCTGAATACATGTAAGAGCCGTTTTTGTCACCTCCGGATACAGTAAGATTGTACTCTTTACTTATAGCTGTATGGAATATTTCATCTTGCCAGTTGGTCCCGTAAAACATCTGATCGTTAAGCAGAAAACCTGTTCTGAAATCATCAGGACTTGGTAAATATTCTCTTTTAACAACCACTTCTTCTCCCGTTTCGGGATCTTTCTCTATTGTTTCACTCCAGCGGCCAGGAAGAGGATAAGGCAACTGAGAGGGATCCACGTACTCTTTTCCATCATACATATATCCATTAGTTACCAGCTCATTACGAAACTCAGCATATTCTGCCGCACTTAAAACGTCAATTGTTTTAACCGGATTAGATATACTTAAGTTTGAACTGAACTGTACTCTTGCTTTCCCCTCTTTCCCTGATTTGGTAGTAATAATAACTACTCCATTTGCTGCACGTGAACCATAAATGGCTGTGGCTGATGCATCTTTTAAGACCTCAATAGATTGTATATCCTGTGGGCTGATCATGCTTAAAGGGTTGTTTTTCTGTTTCGTACCATAGTCAGTTGCCGGTGCTTCCCCAACAGAGAATGGCATTCCGTCAATAATATACAACGGCTCCGTGCTTGTTGTAAATGAGTTAGCTCCGCGAATTTGAATATTGATCCCTGCTCCCGGTGCTCCATCAGCCTGAGAAACATTGACACCGGCCAGCTTTCCCTGTAAACCCTGATTAACACTTACCGGATTGGTTTTTAACAGGGCATCACCTGCCAGAGAAGATACAGCACCAGTCAAGTCCCTCTTTCTAACACTGCCATATCCAATTACGACCATCTCCTCAAGCAATTGAGTGTCTTCCTGCATAATAACATTAATAATGCTTCTATTTCTTACTAAAATCTCTTGAGTTCTGTAACCAACAAAAGAAAAAACCAAAGTAGCGTTCTCATTCGCGTTAATTGAGTAATGCCCCTTGACATCTGTAACAGTACCCAAATTCATGTTTTTCACACGTACTGTTACACCGGTCATAGGCTCGCCCAATTCATCCATTACAATTCCTTCGATTCTGCCAGACTGAAACTGCTCCATATTTTCAGCCAGCAAATTATTAGGAATAGTCATTGATACTATTAGCAGTATCATTACGACTCCTGACAAATAATTACACAATCTTTTCATAAATTAATTTTTCAATAGATATATTTAAATATTTTACTCGCAAAAACAGATCCCTATCAATGCCGTAACAGTCAGAAATCTTTTCCAGACTGCACTTTACTCCGATTTTTTACTTCAACTCTGCTTTCGTTTTCTCAGACTCCTCACCCATAACGTTGTAAGCTGAAATTTCATACACATTATTTACACTACCGTCCTTATCTGAAAAATTTGTTTGAAATTTACCATTACGCAACTGAAGCTTATATATAAGTATTCCATCTTTATATATATTATATCCGTCTGTTGCAGCAAAACCCTGAGGTGCCCATTTAATTTCAGTTCCAGTCGGGGATTTGGTGATGCTTGCATTTATAACCTTTTTAGGAAGAGGTATCTTAGGTAACTCTCCTGTTTTACAGTACTGCAAATAGAGATCATGATATTCTTTATTTACTACAAAAGGACTATTATAATGACTATACGCAAAACAGATAATATTGCCTACATATCCGTTTACAATCTCCAATTGTTTTTGGACACGAGCCATAGGAGCGCTTGTCCAAAAACGCTGATCAAACGTTTCAACATTTCCCCAGAATTTTAATCCAGGTTTGCTGTTGACAGCCTGTTTCAACTTTGAAAACCATTCTCGTAAATTATCCAAAGTAAGCCCTCCTGCACCAATACAATCTTGAGGAGCAAAAATATCTCCTATTCTGAAATGAGTTTGGGCAAAAACATTCTCCCACATTACGGCATATTCCTGAGCATTTCCCCCGACCCGATAATTCATGAACGGAGACATCATAAATGGCATGTCAGGAGTAATTTCAGTTAGGTGATCAAGGTTAATATTCAATGCCTTGGCAAGAGCATCCTGACATTCGGATGTCATACAGTTCAGGTTATCAACCTCCCAAACCCAATACCAGCCATACATGGTTCTGTTATATTTCTCTTTGTACAAAGCAACTAATTCATCTGCAACTTTATTGCCGGCCTCCATCTGATTAAACAGCCATTCAGAGTCATAATCGGTTTTCCACCATCTTTCATTAAAATTAATCCCGATGAATACTTTTATACCATACTTTTGAGCACTACGTAAACATCTCTCAATCCTGTCTTTTTGCGCATTTTTCTTTACTAAAGGAGAAGGATAGTAAGCGGTTGCTCTTCCTTTCTCGTTTGTCAAAAGAGCTGGTGCATATATTAAATATGTGATGCCCGCTTCATTCAGCATTGCCATTTCCTGATCCCAACGTTCGTCATTCCACCCGGCAACTAAGAACTCTTGAATAAAAGTCCCGTTGAAACGAGGCGTATTGGAACCTTTATTCTTCTGTTCAAACTTATAATGGAAATAAGTTCCATTTAAATCTCTTGTATAGGTGTCAAAACCAGCCTCATCTTCATATAAATTAATTATACGCACACCTCTGTCAAGTGTTTCGTTGTAGGCGGAAGGATATCCCGTTTTACGACCGTAAGCAAGGGCTATATTGCCATCCAGATCAATCATGTAATCGTTATTATGATCATGCCCTGCAAAAACACCTATAACATCTCTTTTTTCAATGAACGATGAAAAAAGGCCCGTATTCAACCCGGGAGCGCAAACTCCTTCCTGCCTCTCACCGAATTCACGGCACACCCATCTTGCCGTTTCATATTCGGGCAAAGGAATATGAAAGAATGCCAGCGAAGGTAATTTTCGTTTATTATGAGCAGTAAAATAATCACTGCTATTCCTGTACCAATCAATTTGATCATGTTTAATCCAATCGTAATAACCAAAAGAGCGATCGTCAGTTATATTATGAGAGTCAAATAAATACAAAATCCATTTTTCTGTTGTCCCGTCTGAGGATAAAACAGGGAGAGTACAGTTTCCAACACCTGGCAGGGTGCCTTTCCGGGCATCATAAGTAAGGTTATACGGGTTAGTTCGCAAATATTCCAGAATTTCGGTTTTACTAACATCTGTCTCCCCATCATGGTTACCAAAAGCAACAGCAAATGGCGTTTTTTCTTCAGAGAACAGCCCAGACAGTTTTTCCCACCCAGAAAGGGCTGGAATTCCAACTACAATATCACCTGTAAGTACAACCAGGTCGGGATGCTCTATATGAATCATTTCACGAATCAAATTATAAGTACTATCATTCGCTGATTTATAGCGCTCACCCTCTATCCAATGGGTATCGGTTATTTGCAAAATTTTAAACTCACCACCACTGAATCTTAAATTTTCCACCTGTGATAAAGAGCATAAAGAGACAATCAAACAGAATAAAAGTATTAAGAAGTATCTTTTCATGTGATTATTTTTTTGAACATATTTGAAAAAGTCATTTTCCTACGAAACAGCTATTGATATGAGTATATTAAGCATCCAAAAACTCTGATTTCAGACATTTTTAAATGGGATTCATGAATTTAAATTTAAATTATAGTCAATAACCCAAAAATCCCATTCAACTTTTTAACAGCTGGTGAAAATTATTCTTATTCAACTTCAATAATTTAAAAAACCTTCGCTATATTGCACCTTGCTGTTAACATTCGTTTCCGGCAGTTCCAACATATTTGGCCAATAGAAAAAATAATCTTTTGTTGAGATTTTGTTTCCATCAACATATTTATAAATATTATTCATTAATACAATTATTAAATATGTTTTACATCAATAAACTGTAAATGTAGATAAAAACTACAAAAGCGCAATCGTTTGCGCGTTTTATTATTGTTAAACTTTGTTACTTTTTTAAAATTGGTTTCTTTTAAGTCTCGTTTGTAATAGCTTTGTTTTAACTTTATATTGAACTTATGTATGTATCAATTCGATTCGTATAAACTAAATATAAGATGCTTCGATGTTTCACGGGGTAACTGTTGCAAGCGAAGGGCGTTAAAAGAAAGGGACATGTTTAAACTTTTGCATTAAACAATGGCATTGTAAATTATTTTGCTATGCCGGCTGGAGGAAAAACATTTTGCTTTTACAAATGCAATAATTCTTTTAGCTTTGCTGTTTATGACCGGTAATTCTAATTGCTAACATAGGAAATAGTTTCATTGAAAAAAAATAGCTTATATAGTATGATACAAAAGATTAATATTGCCGATATTGCAAGAATAACAGGCTACTCAACCTCAACCGTTTCCAGAGTATTAAACGGAAAAGCAGATAACTATAGAATTTCAAAAGCTACACAAGAGAAAATTAAATCAACTGCCGATGAATATAACTACACGCCAAATGAATTTGCAAGAAATCTCAGAAAAGGATCAGGTCGGACAATTGCCTTAATCGTACCCTCATTAAAAAATCCTTTTTTCGCGGAAATGGCGAGCGCTATAAACTTAGAAGCAAGCAAGGCAAATTATATAACACTTATTGGCGACAGCGATGATAATATTACAATAGAACGGGAAACTGTTAAACAATTGACATCAAGGAGTATAGACGGAATGATTATTGTGCCTTGCAGTAATGTTTCAGACCATCTGTTGCAATTAAAAAAAAGGGGGATGCCACTCATTTGTATCGACAGGTATTTTGAAAATCAGGATTTGAGTTTTGTAACCTCCGATAATTATAACGGCGCATATTTGGCCGCAAAATATCTAATTGAACTCGGTCACACCAACATAGCCTGTATTCAAGGCGTAAAAGACTCTACACCAAATACACAGCGTGTAAAAGGTTTTAAAGATGCCATGTCGGACCATGGCATTAATACATACTCGGTAACCGGTGATTCTTTCAGTGAACAAAACGGATATCTGGAAACCAAACTGTTGCTCCAAACAGAAAACAGGCCTACTGCAATATTTGCCTTCAGCAATACAATAGCAATGGGTTCTTTGAAAGCTATAAGAGAAGAAGAATTAAAAATACCAGATGAGATTTCCCTTATTACATTTGACAATAATCCATATCTTGATTATATTGATCCACCTTTAACATGTGTTTCACAACCAATTGAAGAGATTTGCAAGATGGCTATAAGAATTTTATTTACAAAAATAAACGATAAAGAGAATACAACGAAACGTGTTTTTCTAAAAACCAGATTAATGATTAAAGAATCAGCGAAAAGTATCATACAAAAATAAGACATTGTTAATACACGGCGATTAAAATTCAGTATGTAATAATTGAGCTGGAATTTTCACCTGGTTAATTGCCTTGCACAGCGCATCAAAAAAGAGACTCGGGTTTTTAAGCCTGTGTCTCTTTTATAAATGTAAATGCTGTATCGGTTTTTTATTTGATCTTTCAGTCAATGAAAAACATTGTTTACAAACAACAAACCAATTAAAAGAGTTCAATTGTTCTCAGGACGCAGTTTCCTGACTACTGCTCCGGCCTGCCACATCTCGCTTTCACGAAGGGCTTTAAGTTCAACCTCCAGCTTTTGGCGATAATCGGGTTGCGAGTTACTGTCAATAGAGCGCTGTGCTTCGTTGCCGCTTGCCACCTCCTTATATAGTTTTTCGAAAACAGGTTTGGTAGCATCATGGAACGGCCCCATCCAGTCCAAAGCGCCACGTTGAGCTGTAGTGGAGCAGTTAGCATACATCCAGTCCATCCCGTTTTCCGCAAATAAAGGCATAAGCGACTGGGTAAGCTCTTCCACTGTTTCGTTAAATGCTTCAGAAGGGGTATGCCCGTTCTCGCGCAACACTTCATATTGAGCCAGCAACAGTCCCTGGATAGCACCCATAAGCGTACCACGCTCGCCTGTAAGGTCGGAATATACCTCACGCTTGAAGTCGGTTTCAAACAGGTATCCTGATCCCACGCCAATACCGAGAGCTACCACGCGCTCATAAGCTTTTCCAGTGGCATCCTGAAAGATAGCATAGCTTGAGTTCAGTCCCCTGCCTTCAAGAAACATTTTTCGAAGGCTTGTACCCGAGCCTTTAGGTGCTACCAGTATTACATCAACATCGGGAGGAGGGACAATGCCAGTACGCTCTTTATAGGTAATGCCAAAACCATGTGAAAAATAGAGTGCTTTACCGGGTGTAAGATGCTTTTTTACTGTGCTCCAAAGCGTAATCTGTGCCGCATCTGACAAGAGGTACTGGATAATTGTGCCGCGTTTGCATGCCTCCTCTATCTCAAAAAGGGTTTCTCCCGGAACCCATCCGTCGGCCACAGCCTTATCCCAGGTCTTGCTGTTCTTCCGTTGACCCACAATCACGTTAAACCCGTTATCACGCAGGTTGAGAGACTGTCCCGGCCCTTGTACTCCGTAACCGATTACTGCTATTGTTTCATTCTTCAACACTTCCTGAGCTTTGCTCAATGGAAACTCGTCGCGGGTAACTACATTTTCCTCTACCCTACCAAAATTCATTTTTGCCATATTTTTTTGACTATTTGAGTCAAGAGTCACAACTTAAACATTATATATGAGCAGTCTTTCAGATATCAAAAATCTTGATCACTGAGCTTTGTGACTGATTAAAATGTGAGGTGTGTACTCATCGACCATTATTATAATATAATTAATTTATCCTTTTATAAATCTCCTGCTAAAATTCTCTTTTACTGCAGAGGGACCAAAATACATAGTGATATTCAATGTATTAAAATAATCATTTTTGATATTCATGGTTCCCGGAGCAGACTCATTTATTCATTCTCAACAATCCCGTTGAGTACTTGTTCATGCTTTGCCAGCATATCGCTCAGCCGCTCCAATTTAGATTTCGTGATTGCAATCCTGCCGGAACGGACAAACTGCAAAACACCTATAGTTGAGGCCAGCTCATCAAAAAGCCCCTGTGTCTCGGCATAATGACCTGCTTTAAGAAACACAACACAATCTTTGGACACCTCCAGTATGCGGATGTTGTACTTCCTCACCAGATACTCTATGGAACCGTGTTCCAGCACCTTCTCGGTTGAGAGTTTGTAAAGCGCCAGCTCCTGGTGCACAAGATCTTCGTTGGTATTATAATAAGCCTTCAGAATATCCACACGTTTATCAATAAGCCGCACCAACTTCTTCATCACCTCCTCATCATCGGAAAAGGTGGTTATGGTAAACTTGTGAATCCCTTTTATTGCCGATGGCGAAACAGACAGTGTTTCTATATTCAACTGCCGACGGGTGAAAATAGTAGTGATCTGATTGAGTACGCCTACAGTATTTTCTGAAAATACTGTGATGGTATATAATGTTTTATTCTCATTCATAGTTCAGTTTTTATTAATTGTTTTCACTCACTTTTAAAGCTTGTGCCCGTTTCCGAGTAAAATGTCGGTAACGGTACCACCGGCGGGCACCATGGGATAAACCATCCCCTTTGTTTCCACTTTCACCTCCAGCAGATATGCCCCGTTATGCTCCAGCATCTCATTAATGGCTTCATCCAGCTCTTCACGCTTTGTCACCTTACGTCCTTTGATGTTGTAGGCATCAGCAATCTTGACGAAGTCCGGGTTTTTCAAGTGTGTTTCGGAATATCGCTCATCAAAAAACAATTCCTGCCATTGGCGCACCATCCCCAGATAACTATTGTTCAGAAGAATGATCTTTACATTCAAATTATATTCCATAATGGTTCCAAACTCCTGAATGGTCATCTGCAACCCTCCATCGCCCACAAAGATACAAACTGTTCTGTCAGGTGCACCGTATTTGGCACCAATTCCGGCAGGCAACCCGAAACCCATCGTCCCCAGCCCGCCTGATGTGACTATGCTACGGGTTTTATTAAATCTGAAATAACGCGTTGCCATCATCTGATGTTGTCCCACATCGGTCACACATATAGCATTATTATGTGTCGCCTCGGTGATTTTGTTAACCACCTCGCCCATTTTTATTTCTCCATTTTCTGGATACAGTTCATTTCTGATAATGCAATCATACTCTTTCTGTTCATAGGGTTGAAACTCAGCCAGCCACTTTGTATGCGATCGATTTTCCAGCAGGGCGGTAACTAAAGGAAGTGTTTTTTTTGCATCACCACGAACTTTGGCAGATGTCTTTACATTCTTATCTAGTTCAGCGGGATCGATATCGAAATGTATTACCTTTGCCTGTCTGGCATATGTCTTCAGATTTCCCGTCACACGATCGTCGAACCTCATCCCTATAGCGATCAACACATCACAACTGTTGGTCATCATGTTAGGCGCCACATTCCCATGCATCCCCAGCATTCCATGATTCAAATGGTGACCGGAGGGCATGGCTGACAATCCCAGTATGGTGGAACCGAACGGAATATCTCCTTTTTCCAGGAATGCACGCAACTCCTCCTCCGCATTTCCCAGAATAACACCCTGCCCTACCAGCGCAAAAGGTTTTTGGGCACTGTTTATAATGGCTGCCGCCTTCCGTATCTGATCAGTATCAGGCTCAGGAAAGGGTATATAACTCCGTAGGAAGGTAGTCTTCTGATAGAAATATTCGCATCTGTTTGTCTGCGCATCTTTGGCTATATCAAGCACTACAGGTCCGGGACGACCGCTAGATGCAATGTAAAATGCCCTGGAAACGGCCCATGCAATATCTTCCGTTCGCCTTATCTGGTAAGCCCATTTAGTTATGGGCTGTGTTACTCCAATTACATCGGCTTCCTGAAAAGCATCCGAGCCCAGCAAACCTGAAGCTACCTGTCCTGAGATGACTACCAGGGGAGTGCTATCCATCATTGCATCAGTGATACCGGTGATGGTGTTAGTTGCTCCGGGGCCCGACGTAACAAGTGCTACACCCACTTTTTCAGATACACGTGCATAACCCTGCGCAGCATGTACAGCACCCTGTTCGTGGCGCACCAGAATATGTTTTATCTTATCTTTATGATCGTACAAAGCATCGAACACGGGCATAATAGCTCCACCCGGGTACCCGAACATAGTATCCACTCCTTCCGCGATAAGCGAACGGATAAGGATCTCACTGCCCTGAATAGTCCCGGCTTCTTCCGAAGGGGACATCACTGTTTGGGTCTGTTTCTCTCTATTCATAATATTCATTGTTGATTGTTATAAAAAAGTACCGTTACGGGTAACTTTACACAATTAATTATGGACCTTATAACCCTAATCTATAAAACTTAAGTGCTGAATTTAAAAAATATCTAAATGATTCTCACTGCACCCAGATCGGCAGAACTGACAAAAGCAGCATAAGCCCTCAAAGCTTTGGACACTTTCCTTTCCCGTATGGGACGGAAAGCCTCTTCTCCCCTGGCCTCCTCCGTCCGTCTTCTTTCGGCAAGCTCTTCGTCACTGACTTTCAAATTAATGGATCGCCCGGGAATATCTATCTCAATAATATCTCCGTCACGTACCAGCCCTATATTACCACCGGCAGCAGCTTCAGGTGAGATGTGCCCTATGGAGAGTCCCGAGGTACCACCGGAGAAACGCCCGTCAGTAATAAGGGCACACTCTTTTCCCAGATGTTTTGCTTTGATGTAGGATGTGGGATATAGCATCTCCTGCATTCCCGGTCCCCCTTTAGGGCCTTCATAGATAATAACAACCACATCTCCTGCCCTGACATCTCCATTAAGGATAGCGCTACAAGCGTCTTCCTGTGAGTGATACACTTTAGCTTTTCCATTAAACTTCCAGACACCCTCGTCCACGCCCGCTGTCTTCACCACACAGCCGTTGCGGGCAATATTACCCTTCAGGATAGCCAGTCCCCCATCTTTTGTATAAGCATGCTCCACACTACGGATGCAGCCATTTGCCCTGTCTGTATCGAGCTCTTTGAACCTCGCATTCTGCGATCCCATTACAATATTATACCGGTTCCCGGGTGCGGACGAAAAGATTGTTACAGCCTCTTCCGAAGAATTGCCTGAAGTTATATCATATTTTCCAATGGCTTCCCCCAAAGTAAGGCCATCAGCACGGTGTACCGAGGTATTAACCAGTCCCGCCTTTGCCAGTTCGTTCATTATGCCCATAATTCCCCCAGCACGGTTCACATCCTGGATATGGTACTTTTTTGTGTTGGGTGCCACCTTGCAGATACATGGGACGCGCCTCGAAAGCGCATCTATATCTTCGAGTGTGAAGTCGATCTCCCCTTCATGTGCGATAGCGAGCGTATGGAGTATTGTATTGGTAGAACCTCCCATGGCAATATCAAGCGTCATGGCGTTCAGGAACGCTTCACGGGTAGCGATATTTCTGGGAAGTACCGTTTCGTCGCCATCAAAATAGTATCGGTAAGCATTCTCCACTATCTGCCGTGCAGCTTTCACAAACAGTTCTTTCCTGTTGACATGAGTAGCCAGAACGGTTCCATTGCCTGGCAGTGCTAGTCCTATTGCCTCATTGAGACAGTTCATGGAGTTTGCGGTAAACATCCCGGAACAGGAGCCACAGGTGGGACAGGCCAGCTGTTCCAATTGAGCTACACGTTCGCTGGAAACAGCCTCATCAGCCGACTCAATCATCGCGTCGATAAGGTCGATCTGTTCATCACCAATTATTCCTGCTTCCATCGGCCCTCCCGAAACAAAAATAGCAGGTATATTCAACCGCATTGCAGCTATAAGCATCCCCGGAGTAATCTTGTCACAATTGCTTATGCAGACCATAGCATCTGCCTTATGGGCATTGACCATATATTCCACCGAATCGGCAATCAGGTCTCTCGACGGCAGGGAATACAACATACCGTCATGCCCCATGGCAATGCCGTCGTCAATGGCGATAGTGTTAAACTCAGCTGCGAAACAGCCCAGCTTCTCAACCTCTTTTTTCACCAGCTGTCCTATTTCGTGCAGATGCACATGCCCCGGTACAAACTGAGTGAAGGAGTTAACTATAGCTATAATGGGTTTGCCCAACTGTTCGCGTGTCATACCATTGGCATGCCAGAGGGCCCTTGCCCCTGCCATACGGCGACCCCTGGTGCTCGTCGCACTACGTAGGCTACCCTTGCCTTCCGCAGTCATTTTTACGACTTCTTTATTATTGCCTATGTCCATTATTTCTTTTCCTTTATATATCCAGCAATCCATTCTCCAACCTCACAGGTCTTATATGCTTTTCCTCCGTCTGCAATATCTTCTGTAACGACACCTGCTTCGAGGCTCGCATTTACAGCTTCTCTAATAATAGCTCCCTCGTCCATTAGGTTAAAGCCATACTCGAACATAAGTGCAGCAGAAAGAATCATTGCAATTGGATTAGCAATATTTTTACCTGCAGCCTGTGGATAGGATCCATGAATAGGCTCAAACAATGATGTATGCAGTCCGATGGACGCCGAAGGCAGCAGTCCCAGAGAGCCGGTAATCACAGAGGCCTCATCGGTTAGAATATCTCCGAACAGGTTCTCGGTAACCAGCACATCAAAACTTTTGGGCCATTGGATAATACGCATAGCCGCATTGTCGACGAAGAGATAGTTGGTCTCAATATCGGGGTACTGAAGAGAAAGCTCCCGTGCAATCTGCCGCCACAACCGCGAAGTAGCAAGCACATTAGCTTTGTCCACTACCGTCACCTTTTTACGTCTCTGCCCGGCAAACCTGTATGCAAGATGCAAAACACGCTCCACCTCTTCACGGGTATATTGACATGTGTCGTACGCTGTATTGCCATCCTCGCTCCTACCCTGCGGGCGACCGAAATACATACCTCCGGTGAGCTCCCTAATGCATACAAAGTCGGTCCCTTCAACCAGTTCTGCGCGCAGCGGCGACTTATGAACAAGAGAGGGAAAGGTTACCACGGGACGGATATTCCCATACAGCCCCAGTTGTTTTCGCATTCTTAGCAATCCCTGTTCGGGGCGCACACTGGCATTAGGATTATTGTCATACTCCGGATCGCCAATGGCGCCAAAAAGTACTGCGTCACTCTTCATGCAAAGATTGTGTGTTTCAGCAGGATAAGGATCTTCCACGGCATCAATGGCGCATGCTCCCACAATACCTACACTGTAGGTTAATACATGTTCGAATTTTTCACAAACGGCTTTCGTAACTTCCAGCGCTTGAGTCATAATCTCCGGGCCTATTCCATCACCCGGCAATACAGCTATATTCAGTTTCATTTTTTTTCTGATAATACTTTATACTTATACTTGGCACCTATTCCATATTAAAGGTTCTGAAATCTGATGCTACCGTTACGGTAACTGCAGATAATTTATATTGGGAATACTCCCGCTTTCAATCATGTTCAACATCTTCATTGTAGCCTTGATAGCCGCGACGGTCTGGTCTATGTCGAGTGCACGGGTTTTAAACACCTTGCCCTCATACTTCCATGTAATTACTGTCTGCACATATGCGTTTGTTTTCCCTCCCGGAGGGATAACCACCTCATAGTCGATCAACTCAGGTACAGGTTTGTTGAGCCTCCTGTAAATTTTGTACATCGCCTTTGAGAATGCGTGATACTGCCCCTCTCCTGCTGCCGTCTCCTGGTATACTTCTCCTTTAATCGATATCTTCACCGTAGCCGTTGGCCGAAGCCCATCGGTGAGCGTAAGTGAATAGTTAAGCATCAGGATATCCTTGTTATCAAGACCATTTTTCAACACATCGGAGACAATGTAAGGAAGCTCATCGAGATTTACGATCTCTTTTTTATCGCCCAACTCAATAATGCGGGCTGTCACTTTCCTCGTTGCTTCGTCGTCAAGCTGAATACCTAGAGCCTCCAGATTCTTGGTAATATTGGACCGACCTGAATTTTTCCCCAATGCATATTCACGATAGCGGCCGAAACGTTCAGGCATCAAATCGTTGAAATAGAGATTTTTCTTTTTGTCCCCATCAGCATGAATGCCTGCCACCTGTGTAAATACATTGTCGCCTATGATAGGTTTATTTTTGGGGATACGTATCCCCGAATAGCTTTCAACAACCTTGCTCACATTATAAAGATTAGACTCGTCAACATTGGTCCGCAGGCCCATATGGTCGTGTATCAGCGCAATCACGCTTGTGAGTGGAGCATTGCCCGCACGCTCTCCAAGCCCGTTCACGGTTACATGCACCCCCTGGGCACCTGCTTTTACAGCTTCATAAACATTGGCAACTGCCAGATCATAGTCGTTATGTGCATGAAAATCGAAATGAATTCCAGGATAACGTCCAATCATTTCGGAACAGAATTGTCTGGTTTCATCGGGGTTGAGCACTCCAAGCGTATCAGGAAGCATAAAACGCTTAACAGGCTCATCTTTAAGTCCGTCCATCATATGGAACACATAATCTTTAGAATTGCGCATCCCGTTGGACCAATCCTCAAGGTATATATTGACAGTCAATCCCATCTCCTTTGCCGTAGAAATACTTTTCCTCACATCAGCCAGATGCTCTCCGGGGGTCTTGCTAAGCTGATAGGTGCAGTGCTCCAACGAACCTTTAATAAGCAGGTTTATCACCTTGCACCCGGTATTGGCTATCCATTCCAGCGAAGAGGTTCCATCAACAAATCCCAGCACCTCCAACCTTTCGATATAACCATGTGCTTGTGCCCATTGGGCTATCTTCTGAACTGAACGGAATTCACCCTCTGATACCCGGGCGGAGGCGATCTCCACCCTGTCTACTTTCAGCTCTTCCAGCAAAAGGCTCACAATACTCACCTTCTCCTGAGCCGCAAAGGATACCCCTGATGTCTGTTCACCATCACGCAGAGTAGTATCCATGATCTCTATCTTTCTTACTTCTCCCAAAACAATCTATATTTACCGGTTTAGTTTGAAATGATCGTATAAGTAAATTGCCTTCAGCAGATGACCTTGCGGCAATTACACAAACAATTAATATACATAAGTACGACGTTTCTCATATTCTTCTATCTTCTCTCTGTTCGACAGCAGAAAATCAATATCATCCAATCCTTTCAGCAGGCACTCTTTCTTATATGGATTGATTTCAAACGATTCAATTTTACCCGTTTCATTATTAGATATTGTTTGCTCCTCTAAGTTTACCGTAACGGTAGCCTTCGCATTGCTGTCTGATGCTGCAAACAGTCCACTTAGAAACTCTTCGCTTACAACAACCGGCAGGATACCGTTGTTGAGTGCATTATTGCGAAAGATATCGGCAAAAAAGCTCGACACCACCACCTTGAATCCATACCCTGCAATTGCCCAGGCAGCATGTTCCCGGCTACTTCCGCTCCCGAAATTCTTACCTGCCACTAATACCTGGCCTGTGTAGGCGGGATTATTGAGCACGAAACCGCTTCTTGGCCTGCCCTCCTTGTCATATCGCCAGTCGGCAAAAAGGTTGTTGCCAAATCCTTCCCGGGTGGTTGCTTTCAGAAAACGGGCCGGTATAATCTGGTCGGTATCCACATTTTCAATGGGAAGCGGAACATATGTTGATGTGATTGTTTGAAATTTTTCCATTTTTTATTTTTTCTATCATTTACTATTTTTGTCGAATATCCGGGGACATTAGCCGCCTGAAGTTAGGGTTGGGTTATTTTTCCGTTTACAGCCGCCGCAGCCGCCACCAGCGGACCCGCCAATATGGTCCTTGAACCGGGACCCTGGCGACCTTCGAAGTTGCGGTTAGATGTAGATACAGCATACTTCCCTGTAGGAACCTTATCATCGTTCATAGCCAGACATGCAGAGCACCCTGGCTGCCGGAGTTCAAAACCTGCCTCTTTGAGGATCATGTCCAACCCTTCCGCCTCAATCTGCTTGCGTACCTGCCAGCTGCCGGGTACCAACCAGGCCGTTACATTATCGGCTTTCTTTTTCCCTTTAACATAGTTGGCGAACACCCTGAAGTCCTCAATACGCCCGTTGGTACAACTACCAAGAAAGACATAATCTATCTGTTTCCCTTCAAGTTTCTCTCCTGGAACAAATCCCATGTAATTCAGTGATTTTTTGAATGATATTTTTCCTGTCTCATCAATATCTTCCAATAGCGGTATGTTGCCATCGATGGGCATTCCCATTCCCGGATTGGTTCCATAGGTAATCATCGGACGAATCTGTGATACATCAATCGTAATCTCTTTATCGAAAATAGCTCCTTCATCAGTCTTCAACGTTTTCCAATAATCCACTGCCTTGTTCCATTTCTCTCCCTTTGGAGCAAACTTGCGTCCCTTAACATAACTAAACGTTATTTCATCGGGAGCGATAAGCCCTCCTCGTGCACCCATTTCAATACTCATGTTACAAAGTGTCATCCGTTGCTCCATTGTTAAATGGCGAACAGCCTCGCCGGCATATTCTACAAAATATCCCGTGGCACCTCCGGTTGTTAGCTGTGAGATCATATAAAGCGCCATATCTTTGGCACTCACATTATCATTCAACTTACCTTCAAAATTGATGCGCATGGTCCCGGGCCGTGACTGCAGGATACATTGAGACGCCAGCACCATTTCTACCTCGCTGGTACCAATACCAAAAGCGATGGCTCCAAAGGCTCCGTGTGTAGAGGTGTGACTGTCTCCGCACACGATGGTCATTCCCGGCTGAGTATAACCATTTTCCGGGCCTATAACATGTACAATACCGTTCCCGGGATCGTTGAGCCCATAATAGGTCAATCCGAAATCCCTGGCGTTTTTTGCGAGGGTGTCTACCTGAAAACGTGAAATCTGATCACGGATTGGCTTATCCTGCCCGATGGTAGGAATGTTGTGATCAGCCGTAAGGGTGGTCTGGTCAGGCCGGAATACTTGCAGCCCTCGTGCACGAAGGCCTGCAAATGCTTGGGGACTTGTCACCTCGTGACATAAATGTCTGTCTATATACAATTGAGTGGGGCCATCTTTCACTGTGGTAACCACGTGAGCATCCCATATCTTGTCAAAAAGAGTTTTCATTATTTAATTCATTCTAAAAATTTAATTCTTATTTAAGATCTCCCCGCACCACTGAATATAAATTCTTTTTTTTGTTTTCAACTTTGAGTCGCCTGCTAAAAGTCTCCTTAATTGCAATCGGACCAAAATACATATTAATATTTAACATATTATAGTGCTTCGTTAAATCTTCATTTATAACACTAACAGCCAATAAGTTATGCTAGATCCTCAAAGATGCCATACTCTGTTGATATTCAGCAAATTAAAAAAATCCACCGAAGTATTGTTACAAACAATCTTTTTAGATATTCAGCGCTTTCGGAACAGATTTGACTATCAAGCTGACTTAAATTCTATTTAATCACCAGGAGTAATTAGCAGCTTTTCTCTTCTATTCAACAAACTTATTCACCGCATCGATAAACGCTTCTACCGAGGCTGCCACGATATCGGTATTTGCAGCGAAGCCGTAATACAACATATCGTTGTGTTCAACCTGCATATGAACTTTGCCAACGTCATCACTACCATGATCGATTGCCTGGATGAGAAACTCCTGAATTCTTATTTTTCTTCGAATAATATTTTTGACTGCCCTGATAGCTGCATCAACCGGGCCATTACCGGTTGCAGTAGCCTCGAAACGTTCGCCGGCAATATTCAAGCCGATACTTGCCACATCGCGGACTCCTATTCCGCATACTACCTGCAGATATTCCACTTTTATCCTGTGCAAACGTGCCTCTTTACCCACAAGCATAAGTATATCATCGTCGTTCACACTCTTTTTCCTGTCTGCCAGCTCCAGAAAGTTCTGGTAGACCTTATCCAGTTCTTCGCCATCGAGCTTTACTCCAAGGAGCGACAAACGGTTTTTCAGTGCGGCACGTCCGCTGCGGGCGGTCAGCACAATAGCATTATCATCGATACCAACATCCCTGGGATTAATTATCTCATAAGTTTCTACATTTTTCAATACCCCATCCTGATGTATTCCGGAAGAGTGTGCAAACGCGTTTCTTCCCACGATCGCCTTGTTGGGCTGTACCGGCATATTCATCAAGCTTGACACCAGACGGCTTGTAGAGTAGATATGATGTGTATTGATATTGGTTTCGAATCCCCTGTCTTTATGGCTTTTGAGTGCCATCACCACCTCTTCGAGAGAGGTATTGCCGGCCCTCTCGCCAATACCGTTAACCGTTACCTCTATCTGCCTGGCTCCGTTGATAACCCCGGCAATTGTATTGGCGGTAGCCATTCCCAGATCCTGGTGACAGTGTGTTGATAATATCGCGTTTTTTAAATCAACGTTCTCAACAAGGTATCTTATTTTCGCTCCAAACTCATCGGGGAAACAATAACCGGTAGTATCGGGGATATTTACAACAGTAGCACCCGCATTCACCACTGCCTGTACTACGCGGGCAAGGTACTCATTGCATGTACGGCCCGCATCCTCGGCATAGAACTCAACATCGTCGACAAAACGCCGGGCATACTTCACCGCACTCACCGCCCGCTCAATGATATCTTCCCTATTAGAATTGAATTTGTGCCTGATGTGATAATCTGAAGTACCGATTCCTGTGTGAATACGTTTGCGTTTTGCATATTTCAGGGCTTCGGCAGCTACTTCTATGTCTTTCTCCACGGCACGGGTAAGTGCACAAATAACCGGCCAGGTCACAGCCTTGGCGATCTCAACTACCGAGTTGAAATCGCCGGGACTTGAGACCGGGAAACCGGCTTCAATCACGTCTACCCCCAACAGTTCGAGAGCCTGGGCAATCTGAATCTTCTCTATTGTGTTCAACTGGCAGCCGGGGACCTGTTCGCCATCTCTCAACGTTGTGTCAAATACATAAATTCGCTCCATGTTGTAAACTAAATATTTCTCTGTTTATATAATAAAAAAAAACCTTTCCCACGTGGTGAGAAAAGTTATCTGTATTTTTACTGTCTTTGTAAATGTATCGATATGCCAGTCTCACCCTCCGAAGTTTTCCAGAAGTAGAATAGAAATGACTAGAATATCTATTTGATTATACACTTTACTTACAGTTTGAATGATTTTCTTGCTTAATGGTTGCAAAGTAAAAGCAAAAATCTATATCTGCAAAATTTTTTCACAATTTTCTTTGAAAAAAATTGATCTTGTACAATAAAAAATATTTTTTTCACCATTTAACCACGTCTTCCTTGCACAGCACAAGTAAAAAATATTATCGTGAAACAGTAAATCATATTTCAGCAAACACCTTTAAAACATAGTAAAAATGGTATTTAAAAGAATTTGTCCGGGTCAATTTTTAAAGCATTAAACCCGGACAAATATATTCTTAGCTTAGAAAAAGATTGGAGATTCCCTCTTCTTTAATTTTAAAACAGTTCGTTAGAAAAGTCTCAATATATTTGAATGCCAATATTGTCAACGGAATAAATCTCATCGAGATTCTATATCCATACAAGCTACTATCTGTGGTTAAATTGGATATCTACCGGATAATTGATAATAAAACATCTGGAATAAATTGACCAATTAGCCAAAATCATCGAACATAATCATTTCGAGCGGAACCCCCAGGCTGTCGAGCATTCGTTTAACTGCATTTGCCATAGGACCAGGGCCGCACATGTAATACTCAATATCCTCCGGGGCCTCGTGATCTTTCAGATAGGTGTCAAAAATTACCTGATGTACAAAGCCGGGAGTATACTTCACGCCTGCGGCATCAGCTGCCGGATCGGGCCTGTCGAGTGCCAGATGGAATGAGAAATTTGAAAATTCGCGCTCCAGTTCGTAGAAATCTTCAAGATAGAATGCCTCAACCAAGGCTCTTGCTCCATAGAAATACGACATCTTGCGATCGGTTGTTTTCAATGTCTTGGTCATATGCATAATTTGCGAGCGCAGAGGAGCCATACCGGCACCACCGCCTACCCAGAGCATTTCGCGTTTACTGTCTAAAACGGGATGGAAATCTCCGAACGGGCCTGACATCATCACCTTGTCTCCTGGTTGCAGATTGAATATATATGATGATACTACACCTGGATTCACATTCATCCAGGTACCCTTGGCTCTGTCGAAAGGAGGTGTTGCCACACGTACGTTAAGTGTGATGATATTACCTTCGGCAGGATAGTTGGCCATTGAATAGGCACGTACAGTATCTTCTTCGTTGGTGGCTGCAAGGTCCCACATTTTAAGCTTGTCCCACTCACCTTTGTACTTATCGTCAATATGAAAATCGGAATATTTTATCTTGTCAAATTTAGGGACCCTGATCTGGCTGTATGAACCCGGTTTAAAATCGAGCTTTTCTCCTTCGGGCAACTTAACAACAAACTCCTTGATAAACGATGCCACGTTACGGTTTGAAATCACCTCGCACTCCCATTCTTTAATTCCAAATACCTCCTCAGGAATAATAATGGACATATCTTCCTTCACTTTCACCTGACAGCTCAAACGCCAGTTATTCAACTGCTCTTTACGGTTGAAATGCCCCTTTTCAGTAGGCAGGATATCACCGCCACCATCTACAACTCGGCAACGGCACTGGCCACATGTACCCCCGCCGCCGCAGGCAGATGAAAGGAAAATATTCTGCGACTGCAATGTGTTCAACAACGTGCTTCCCATCGGCACGCTCAGTTCTTTCTCATCGTTTACAGTAATTTTCACATTGCCTGACGGCATCAATTTCGCTTTAGCTATAAGAATGATTAAAACAAGGATAAGAATGATAAGCAGGAACACAATAACACTCGTCCATATCGTTAATCCGGCCACGCTCAATAATACGCTCATACTTATGTGCTTAAATAATTATATTGTATATTTAAAAGTCTTATTCAATTAAATGTTGATTCCTGAGAAACTCATGAAACCGATAGCCATTAATGCAGTAATAATAAATGTGATACCTAATCCCTTCAGAGCTTTAGGCACGTTGGAGTATTCCAGCTTTTCCCTAATAGCAGCCATACCTACTATAGCCAGCAACCAGCCGATACCTGAACCGAATGCATAAGAGGTAGCCAAGCCTAAATTGGCGAATTCACGTTGTTGCATGAACAAAGAACCTCCAAGAATAGCACAGTTTACGGCTATGAGGGGAAGAAAAATACCAAGTGAATTATAAAGTGCGGGGCTGAATCGTTCAATAATCATCTCCACCAACTGTGTAAAGGATGCGATTACCGCGATGAATATAAGCAAACTGAAAACACTTAAATCTACATCTGCAAATTCTTCACCCAGCCATACTAATGCCCCCGCTTTGAGAACATAGTTTTCAAGCAGATAATTAAGAGGGAGTGTAATAACAAGCACGAAGGTTACGGCAATGCCCAGTCCCAGTGCTGTTTTTACATTTTTCGATACCGCCAGGAATGAGCACATCCCCAAGAAGTAAGCGAAAATCATATTATCAACAAAGATCGATCGTACAATTAAATTAATTGCGTCCATATACTATATATTGTAATAAACTATTTTTTTATCAATTGGTCTCTTCCTGCAGTTCCTTGTTCTTCGACCGGTGAATCCAAATAATACAAGCTACCAGTAATATTGCCATCGGGGCAAGCATCATAAGCCCGTTGTTTTCGTAACCTGCGTTGTAGAACGACTGTGGAATGACATGGTAACCATAGAGAGTGCCTGAGCCCAGAAGTTCTCGGAAGAAACCCACAACTACCAGTATCCACCCGTACCCCAGACCATTCCCTATGCCATCGAGAAAAGAAGGCCAGGGCCCGTTGCCCAGTGCAAATGCTTCCAGGCGGCCCATAAGGATACAGTTGGTAACAATCAAACCGACAAAAACTGACAGCTGTTTATTAACATCATACGCGAAAGCTTTCAACACCTCGCTAACAATTGTCACCAATGCGGCTACAACAACAAGTTGCACGATTATACGAATACGGTTGGGAATGGTTTTGCGCAACAAAGATATTATTACATTGCCGAAAGCTGTTACAATTGTTACGGCTATAGCCATCACAATAGCGGGCTCAAGTTTTGATGTTACTGCCAGAGCTGAGCAGATACCCAGAACCTGAACAATAATGGGGTTATTTTTATTCAGCGGTCCTAATAAAACCGTCTTTGTTTTACTTGATAATGCCATTTTATTTCTGTTTTAATTAAACTGTCCTTAATTGGCAGCATTCAAATTCATTAAAAAACTCTTATATTTTCCAACACTGGTTAGCAACATGTGATCAACACCCTTACTAGTAATGGTACCACCTGATATGCCATCAACATAATCTCTACCAGCTACAGATTGACCAGGTTTTACCACTGCAATGGACATGAACACTCCGCTTTTTAACAATTCTCTCCCTTTAAACTGGTTACGGAATGCTGGACTCACTATCTCGGCTCCCAGCCCGGGAGTCTCTCCAGCATGCCCGAATTCGGAACCGTAAACAGTACTTCCGTCCGCCTCTACTGAAAGATATCCCCATATTGGTCCCCAAAGTCCGGCGCCACTCATTGGAATAATATATCTGACTGCTCCGTCAATTTCTGCTTCGTAAACTGGCAAACCCTCTGCATTCTCATCGCTCAGTTCGGCAGTGAAAGCAGGATCGAAAGGAGAAGTACCCTCCGTACCTTCCACTTTAACACCTTCAATGTTTATGAGATAGGCATTTTTCACCAGATCATTGTATTTCTCCTCTGCTTCGGCAGGTTTTGCATCGATGTTGAGCGAACGCAAGATCTGCTGCATTTTATCGATGTTCACGTTTGCTGTCTGCCGGTCGCTAAGTACCTGGTGTGTAAAGGCCAGTCCAAGAGCAACAATAATTACCATTACCGATGCATATATGATTGTATATCCACTATTTTCTCTGTTCATAGCTCTTCTCTATTTTTATTGTTGTACCCTCTTTGCAGTTACTGTTGCTCTTTTCATCCGCCGTTTAACATTCGCATCAACTACATAGAAATCGATAAGCGGTGCAAACGCATTCATAAACAGTATTGCGAGCATCATACCTTCAGGATACCCTGGATTAAACACGCGAATAGCAATCGCAAGCAAACCTATTAGAAAACCGTAAATCCATTTTCCTTTTTCTGTTCTGGAAGAGGTCACCGGATCGGTTGCCATAAATACTGCACCGAAAGCAAATCCTCCCAGTAAGAAGTGATAATATGCCGGCATTTCCATAATGGCATTATTTGCAAACAAGTTCACCAGCAACACACCTGTCAAGCCTCCGATAAATACTGATAGCATTGTCTTCCAACTCCCTACACCAGTCGCAATCAACAGAATAGCCCCCAATAAAATTGCAAATGTAGATACCTCTCCGACCGATCCGGGGATAAATCCAAAAAACATATCACTTATTGAGAGGGGCTGCCCTGTAATACCCTGGAAAGTGAACTCTCCGAAACCAACTGCATCGGTTGTCGACAACTGTCCCAGCGGAGTTGCTCCGGAAAAACCGTCAACGACTGTCCCCTGTCCCATTCCGAAAGTATTTCCGGTACGCACCCAAACCTGGTCGCCCGACATTTTAGAGGGATAAGAGAAAAACAGGAAAGCACGTGTAATCAATGCCACGTTGAAAATATTATATCCGGTGCCACCAAACACCTCTTTGGCAAAAATCACCGCAAAGGCGGTCGCCACAGCGATCATCCATAATGGTGTATCTACCGGCACAATCATCGGGATAAGGATACCAGTTACCAGAAATCCTTCGGCAACCTCCTCTTTCTTAACCTGTGCTGCGGCAAACTCGATACCCAATCCAACCACATATGAAACAACAAGCTGAGGCAGAACGGCCAGAAATCCGAATATAAACTTTGTGAGAAATGATACATCCTGCCCGATTGCCATATAATGTTGCAGGCCCACGTTATACATACCTGCAAGAAATGCAGGTATAAGTGCAATAATCACAATGACCATCGTACGTTTAGAGTCACGCGCATCATGAATGTGCACCCCCGATTTCGATGTAGTACCAGGTACAAAAAGGAATGTCTCAAATGCATCGTATGTTGAATGAAGCCAATGCAGTTTACCACCTTCCTCGAAATTAGGTTTTATCTTATCAAGATACTTTCTTAACGCTTTCAAAGTCCTATATTTTATATATTTGTTATTACTATTTATTTATACGGCTACTCCATCTCCTTGCGAAGCAGGTCAAGCCCCGTGCGGACAATATGCTGCAGTTCAAGTTTGGAAGTGTCTACAAATTCGCAAAGTGCAAAATCTTCAGGAGCCACCTCGTATATGCCGAGTTGCTCCATCTTGTCTATATTGAATGCAATAATAGCTTTTATGAGCTGCTCAGGATAAATATCCATCGGAAACACCTTATCATATTCGTTGGAGACGATAATTGCCCTGGGCCCACCCATCAGGCGAGCATCAAGACGGTATTTTTTGTTATATTTTGGATATGTACCACCTGAACTGTAGCGTCCGGGAGAAAAAGATGCCCAGCCAAAAGCCTCGTGCACATCGTCACCCTCGGGAATAACAGTCACCTGTGAATCGTATGCCCTTAGCACACCCTCCTTCTCTATCTTGCGCCCGGTAAGCGGGTTACCGCTGATATATCTTAATGAAGCACCTTCTGTTACGTTGTTCTCGAATAGTGACTTTAACTCAGTACCTATGAGCATCTTGTAATACCCTGTCTGCTTTATTTCTGATCCAGTGAGTGCTATTGTACGTGTAAGATCTGTAACACCTTTATTGAACAGGCGGCCTATTACAGCTACATCCAGCGCGTTCAGTGTCCAAACCACTTCACCACGGTTCACCGGTTTAAGCCGGTTAATATGCACACCAACGTTTCCTGCCGGGTGTGGTCCATCAAACTCAGTGACAATAACATTTTTTGCTTCACGCAATGACTTGCTTGTTGTCTTTGTACTAATTGAAAGATAAACATCCCCTTCTGTCAGCTTTGCCAGCGCATCCAGTCCTGTCTGCAGATCTTCTTCATGGCCGTTCAAGAGAAAGTCGTAGGAGGGCGCCAGGGGGGCCGAATCGAAGCCAGTGACAAAAATATCACGTGGTTGTTTATCCGGCATCGCAACGATATCATAAGGCCTTTGTTTTATCAAGAACCAGATCCCGGCATCGAGAATAGACTGTCTTATCTCTTCAGGGGAGAGTGGAGTGATCTCTTTCTTACCGAAGACTTTATACTCTACAGTACTATCAGCCTTCACAACTATGTTAAGAATACGGCGTTTTTCACCGCGCTCAATCTCTGTAACAATACCGCTTGCAGGTGAAGCAAAAAGCATCTCCGGATGATTCTTTTCGTAGAAAAGTGCTGATCCGGCTTTCACAGCATCATTCACCCTGACGGCTAACTTGGGAGTGACACCTTGAAAATCTTCCGGACAAATTTTCACAAATTCGCTCGTCACCGTACCTCTTAGTGTCTCTTCCGATTCACCAATCAACGGAATCTGCAAGCCTTTCTTAATTTTGATTCGATTAGCCATATATGTTATAATAAGTAATCTTGCTTGAAATCATTTTGATCAACCATTATAATCAAAAGGTTTTTTTTAGTAAGAAGTGTATGAAAAACGAAGTATCTTTCTCTGAGAGCGCAAAGATACACCTTTTCCATCCAAAAAAAGAAAATTTTAAAACAAAATAGAGAAATAATTCTCTATTTAAATTCTGACCGGTATTCTTTTTTTTGTTATTCCTAACAGATAATAATGTTATTTCTCGGTGATACCTGCCATCTCAGGATCTATCATTATCCGGCCGCAATACTCGCACACAATGATTTTCTTTCCAAGTTTGATATCCATCTGTTTCTGAGGTGGTATTTTGTTAAAACATCCGCCACAGGCACCACGTTGAATGGGTACTACTCCCAAGCCGTTCCTGGCATTTTTACGAATACGTTTAAAAGCCGCCAGCAGGCGCGGGTCAATGGAGGTCTCGGTTTTTTTAGCCTTTTCACGAATTTTCTCTTCCTGTGCTTTCGTTTCAGAGACTATATCGTCAAGCTCCCTTTTTTTGTGTTCCAGGTCGGAAGTTTTTTCCTCCAACAATTCACCGGCTGCTTTAATCTGCTCTTTAATCATCGCAGACTCCTGCGCGTACTCTCGGATATGTTTTTCGGAAAGCTCTATCTCCAGTGTTTCAAACTCTATCTCCTTGGAAAGATGGTCATACTCCTTACTGTTGCGTACGTTGTCAAGCTGCTTTGTATACTTCTCTATCTTCACCTTGCTGGTCTCTATCTTTCCCTTCTGCAACTTCGTGTTATCATCTAACTGTTTCAGCTCAAGTTCAAAATTGTTAATACGGGTACCTAACCCTGCAATCTCATCATCGAGGTCTGCAACCTCAAGGGGAAGCTCCCCACGCAGGGTTTTTATGCGGTCTATTTCCGACAGATAGGATTGAAGCTTGAAAAGAGATTTCAATTTATCTTCAACCGATACTTCCAGTTCTACATTTTTTTTTCTAGTTGCCATGATGTTATATGTTTATTGATTTATATTTTATTTCAGAAATGAACCACACGTACCTGTTAGAAGGGATCTGTTCTCAACAAAAAATGCAGTAATCAAACGAAAATATAATCGTTTCATTACCACATTTTTCCGTAACTGCGGGAACAAGTCGGACCGCTCTTTTACAGATATTTCACGGGATTCGAATCGAACGCCGATTTAAACAGTGCAAAGGTAGGAAATTTTCTCGAAATCAGATCAAAAAAAATCTCTTTTGTGCAAATTTCCGATTCATAATGTCCCACTACTGCAAGCAACAAACGTCCCTCAACATCATAGAAGTCGTTATATTTCGCCTCTCCCGTCACAAAAGCATCGGCGCCGTAAGCAATGGCTCTGGGAATGAGAAAGGCTCCTGCCCCTCCGCACACTGCCACATCCCTGATCTCCTTCCTCTCAATTTTTGAATGTCGTATAGTGGGCAGGTTAAAAATATCCTTCAGCATATATAGAAACTCCTGTCCCGGCATAGTTTCGGGGAGTACACCCACTATCCCGCCTCCGTTCTGCTCCCATTCGTTGTTTATAGGGTAAAGGTCGAACACAGGCTCTTCATACGGATGAACCGCCAATAATGCACGCAACACCTCTTCTTTTTTCATGACAGGTATCACTGTTTCTATTCTTACTTCCGGTTCAAAATGCAGTTGATTAATTTCTCCGATATTGGGATTGGCTCCCGGCCTTGCTCTGAATGTACCTTCACCAGATAAGTTGTAGCTGCAGCTGTCATAGTTTCCTATGTGCCCTGCCCCGGCATTAAACAGCGCGTTTCTCACGCTTTCTGCATGCTGCACCGGAACAGTTGTAACAACTTTAAGCAATGCGTGCTCCATCGGATTCAGCACCTTCACATTTTGAAGTTCCAGCATCTCGGCCAGTTTAAAGTTAACTCCGCCCTGTGCGTTATCAAGATTGGTATGAGCTGCATAGATCACGATATCGTTTTTAATCGCCTGCACGATACATCGTTCCACATAGTTTTTTCCTGTAATCGATTTAAATGGCCTGAAAGCCAATGGGTGATGCGAAATAATAAGATTACATTCCAGCGCCACAGCTTCGTCAATCACATTTTCTGTCACATCTATAGCCAGAAGAGCTCCTGATGCCTCCCTGCCGGGATCACCAACCTGCAACCCGCTGTTATCATACTCTTCCTGTAACGGCAGAGGGGCAAGATTTTCTATTGCCTGGATGATATCTTTTATACGCATATAATAATCATGTTTATCGTGTTGTCTCCACAAATATAATAGATTTTTGTATATTTACGCAAAATATACATAACAAACAAAAGTTAAGCGAAATTATGAAAAAACTAACATTCATACTGATCTTTTTTGTCGTCGCATGCACACTTTCGGCACAACGCACAAAAAAAGCCGTGACCATAAATATGTTCCGGGACACTCCAATACTCTTCAACCCTTCCGACTATCCCGACGGAGTAATTGAAAAAGATGGACTCATATACCTTGGTAACGGACGTATTGTGCTGAAAAAGTTAACTGTCCCGAAATTTAAACATTATACGAAAGCTGAAATAAAAATCACACTGGTTTCCAATGGCGACCCATGGGATAAATCGGGTTCCTGCTTTGTTATTCCACAAAATTCAAAAATATCGATGCTGGACATTGCGTCCGGCAGAGCCTCTTACCCTCAGCAAGACAGAACCCGGTTTGAGGACCTAACAGGCATAGTACAAGGTAAAGATTATCTGCCTACTATAGAGTTGATGCGTTTTATGACACCATTCGGAGTGGGCTATTTCAGCAGTAATGAAGACTCTGTCTCTTCACGCCGCCGCCCTGTATACGTTGATGGCTGGGCAAAGGAGGTATCATGGACCCAGGATATCACCGATCTGCTTCCACTGCTTGAAGGTGAAGCATATGCAGGGATTTATATCGATACATGGACAAAAGAGGGCTATAAAGTAAATGCAGAACTCTCCCTTACCGAGAGCAATATTAAAGGCGACAAGAAACCAAACATTCATGTTGAGCCACTTATAAACACAAACTACTATGTAGGTCAGAAGCATCCCGACATCTTTTCCCGGCGTAATGTGGAGATACCCTTCACCCTCCCGGCTCATGTGAAGAATGTACGGCTGAAGTATATCGCCACCGGCCATGGCGGCCACTCAGGGGGAGACGAGTTTCATCCGCAGGAAAACATCCTAACGATCGACGGCAACGAGGTGCTCCGCTTCACGCCCTGGCGTACCGACTGCGCTTCGTTCAGACGCTTCAGCCCCACCTCGGGTGTGTGGCTTCAAAAACGATCAATGGCTTACATCAGTCACGACGGCAAGCGCGCAGAAAAAGAGATCGAGGAGCCACTGGCCTCGTCTGACCTTTCACGCAGTAACTGGTGTCCCGGGAGTGACGTACCTCCGGTTGAGGTGAACTTACCCTGCCTCAAAGGCGGGAGCCATATCCTTTCCATCAGCATCCCCGAGTCCACCGCCATTTCCGATAACAAACTCAATCACTGGTTGGTGTCCGCCTACCTTGTATGGGAGGAGTAGTTTGCTCCCTTGATCACGAGGTACCTTGCAATAGCAACCTTATTTTACGACGGGATGGAACGGTGGGGCTATACAGCCTTAATCGCTATCTTTGAGGATAAGCCTCAGCGAATTATTCCTGGTAAAATAATTCCACGCCCAGTTTATAAAAACAATGAGTTTATTGCGGACGCTGAGGATAAGCATAAGGTGGAAAAACATCCAAACGAACCAGGCAAAACGACCTTTGAACCTCACGAACGGGAGGTCCACCACCGCTTTGTTACGACCTACAGTAGCCATGGTGCCCAGGTTGCGGTACTCATATTGCCTCAGCGGCTTTATTCTATTTTCCATCCTTTGCAGGTTACGTGCCAGATTCTTACCCTGCCCGATAGCCACGTTAGCAAGTTGCGGATGTCCTCGCGGATAACGTTCAGTCTCCATATATGACACATCACCGATAGCGAAGACATTGTGCATCCCCTCTACCATATTTATGCGGTTTACCTTAATTCGCCCGTTTTGCAATACCGCACCTTCCGGAATACCCCCAATGGCATTTCCCTTAACACCGGCCGACCAGATTACGTTTCTGGCAGGAATAACCTCTCCACTCTGAAGTGTGAGCACCTCTCCATCGTAATTTTGAACAATGGCGCCTGTCTTCACTATCACACCCATTGAACGTAGATAACTTTCGGAGTATTTCTGGGCAAAAGGGCTCATGGCAGCAAGAGTATGCTTCCCTCCTTCAAGCAGATATACGTTAACTTTTCCGGGATCAATGTTTGGATAGTCTTTTGGAAGTATATCCTTCGTCATTTCGGCAAAAGCACCGGCAAGTTCAACACCTGTGGCACCACCTCCCACAATGATTATATTGTACAATCCCTCTTTATTCACGGCATAGAGCAATTTTTCGAAATTGTTAAGAATAACATTTCTTACATTGATTGACTGATAGGTGGATTTTAGCACCAATGCATTATTCTCTATCTGTCCGTTACCATAAAAATTAGTGGTACTACCGGTAGCAATAACAAGGTAATCGTAACCGAACCTACCGATTGAGGTATCAATATATTTCTCAGAATCATTTACCGAATAGACCTGTGCCAGACGAATACGTACGTCTCTTCTCTTTTGAAATATTTTTCTGATGGGAAACGAAATGGTGGACGGTTCAATCTGCGATGCTGCTACCTGATAAAAAAGCGGGGGAAACTGATGATGGTTTATCTTATCAATGATTAATATATCGAATAGCCCCTTATCCAAATGCCGGACAAGTTGTAATCCACCAAAACCGCATCCTGCAACAACAATCTTCTTCATAATTCTCTTTTTTTACTCAATAAAATCAGTATTATTAAGCAGGGAGCTATTGATCCAGTTATAAGAAAGTGAATATTTCCATACTTTAACCTGACTTATTTCAGGTATAACATTTAAAATTACCAAAAGTTGCAGAAAATAAGGAAGCGCTACGAATCACTCGCGGCGCTTCCTTTAATGTTTAACATTTTAAAAATCACAGCTTCACTGCAAATACACCATCGACTGAGGTTTTAGATCTCCGTCATGATGACGATGCACCCACAGTGTTTATCATAAAAACTAAACGCTTGTTTCCGAAGATGAATCACTTGTTTCCCCTTCGTCCTTAACGTCAGGCTCAATATCTTTGGCAGCTTCTTTTTCAGAAACATCTTCTTTTACTTCATCCACTTTATCAGCTACTTCAGCAGGCTGAACATTTTCAACCTTTTTTGTTTCTTTTACAGCTGCCTCTTTGGCTTTTTCAGTTTTTTCTGCTTTTTTGTCTTTAGCTTCCTTAGCATCATCCTTCACTTTTGGAGTTTCCGCAACGGTTGTTGTAGTGCCCTCTCCTGCTGATTTTCTGCGTGAGCGGCGTGTTCTTGTCTTCTTGGCTTTGCCGTCGCCCAACATATTTTCGTTGAAATCAACAAGTTCAATAAAGCACATGGCTGCATTATCACCCAAACGGTAACCTGTTTTAATAATGCGTGTATAGCCACCGGGACGATCAGCTACTTTTTGCGATACAGTCTGAAAAAGTTCCGTAACGGCATATTTGCTACGCAGCTTGCTGAAAACCTCACGTCTGGAATTAGTGGTATCCTCCTTGCTCTTTGTAATGATAGGCTCCACGAATTTTCTCAATTCTTTTGCCTTGGGAACAGTTGTAAAGATGCGTTTATGCATGATGAGCGAGGTAGCCATATTGGATAACATCGCTCCCCTATGCGCTGTTTTACGCCCTAAATGATTATTTTTCTTATTATGTCTCATTGCAGTTGTTAGTCTTTATCTAATTTATATTTCGATGTATCCATACCAAACGTCAGATTCAGCCCTTCAAGGAGCTCTTCAAGTTCGGTAAGAGATTTCTTTCCAAAGTTACGAAATTTAAGAAGATCATTCTTATTGTGTACAACCAGCTGTCCAAGCGTCTCTACATCTGCGGCTTTCAAGCAGTTGAGTGCCCTTACCGACAGGTTAAGATCAGACAGCTTGCGTTTAAGAAGCTGACGCATATGAAGCACCTCTTCATCAAACTCCTCAATACTTTCGGAATCGGATGTCTCAAGCATGATTTTATTATCGTCAGAGAAAAGAACAAAGTGCTGAATAAGTATTTTAGCTGCCTCTTTCAACGCCTCCTTTGGATGAATGGATCCATCAGTAGTAATCTCAATAACCAGTTTTTCGTAGTCCGTCTTTTGCTCAATGCGATAGTCTTCTATCTCATATCTTACATTTCGGATCGGAGTGTAAATGGAGTCAATTGCAATGGTCTGCACATCGTCTGTTGAAATTAGTTCACGATTTTCATCGGCAGGTACATAACCGCGCCCCTTGTTAATTGTGAGCTCAAGGCGTAATTCTGCCTTCTTATTCATTCGACAAATCTCCTGTTCTGGGTTTAAGACTTCGAAACCGGTCAGTAATTTACCAATATCTCCGGCTTTAAACACATCCGTTCCCGAAATAGCGATGCTTACTTTTTCCGTCTCAAACTCTTCAACTATCCTTTTGAACCGTATCTTCTTCAGATTAAGAATAATACCTGTTACATCTTCAATAACACCCGGGATAGAAGCAAACTCATGCTCCACACCCTCTATCTTAACCGATGTAATAGCGAATCCTTCCAGTGAGGATAGCAGTATACGGCGCAAGGCATTGCCTATAGTAATGCCGTATCCGGGTTCCAGCGGGCGGAATTCGAATTTACCGGAGAAAGTGTTCTCCTGTAACATGATTACTTTATCGGGTTTTTGGAATGCTAATATTGCCATGAAATTATTGTTTAGAATATAATTCTACGATGAGTTGTTCTTTAATATTTTCTGGAATGTCTGCTCTCTCCGGAATATGCAGGAGTTTACCGCTCATAGTAGCCTTATCCCACTCCAGCCAGGGGTATTTGCTATGATTAAAACCGGATAGGGCGTTCACAATCACCTCCATTGATTTTGATTTTTCTCTTACACCGATAACTTCACCCGGTTTTACAGTGTAGGAAGGGATGTTCACAACCTGTCCGTTCACTACAATATGACGGTGAGTTACAAGCTGACGTGCTGCAGCCCTTGTAGGTGCAATACCCAGACGATAAACTACATTATCCAAACGCGATTCCAGCAACTGTAACAATACCTCACCGGTAATTCCGCGGCTACGTACAGCTCTGTCAAATGTAAGGCGAAACTGTTTTTCGAGAACTCCGTACGTATATTTAGCACGTTGTTTCTCACGCAGCTGAATACCATATTCCGATGTTTTTCTCCTGCGAGAATTTCCGTGTTGTCCCGGGGGATAGTTCTTTTTGGAAAGGACCTTGTCGGGGCCGAAAATAGGTTCGCCGAATTTACGGGCGATTTTTGTTTTTGGACCAGTATATCTTGCCATTTTACAAATTAAACTTTTTTACTGAAGCCTAAACTGTGCAGCCGCGATTACAGAGAAGTTATATTGTAATCAATCACAGCTCAAGTTTCAAGTGGAATGAAACTTAAATGAATTATTGATTAAACTTTTCTTGCTTTAGGCGGGCGGCAACCATTGTGAGGTAGAGGAGTAACGTCTACTATCTCCGTTACTTCGATACCCGATCCATGAATGGTTCTGATAGCTGACTCACGACCGTTTCCGGGACCTTTAACGTAAGCCTTCACCTTACGCAATCCCAGGTCATATGCTACCTTTGCACAATCCTGAGCAACCATTTGCGCCGCATAGGGAGTATTTTTTTTGGAACTTCTAAATCCCATTTTCCCGGCGGAGGACCAGCTGATCACTTCTCCGTCTTCATTGGTTAACGAAACGATGATGTTGTTAAATGATGATGAGATGTGTGCCTGTCCGACAGCGCTCACTTTTACATTTCTCTTTTTTGCTGCAACTGTTCTTTTTGCCATGTTACCTGTCTATTATTTAGTAGCTTTTTTCTTGTTAGCAACGGTTTTCTTTCTTCCCTTACGCGTACGTGCATTATTTTTTGTACTTTGTCCGCGCACGGGTAATCCTATACGGTGACGGATGCCACGGTAGCAACCGATATCCATCAATCGTTTTATATTCAATTGTACTTCTGAACGAAGATCCCCCTCTACTTTGTATTCGTTGGAGATGATCTCACGAATACGGGCTGCCTGATCGTCAGTCCAGTCTTTTACTTTTACATCTCTATCAACTTCAGCTTTTGTTAAAATAGAGTTAGCTGCACTGCGACCGATGCCGTAGATATATGTGAGCGCCACTTCGCCTCTCTTGTTCTGCGGTAAATCAACACCTACAATTCTTATAGCCATATATGTTTATTTATTTTTTGATTACAATAAATACTTATGCTATCCCTGACGTTGTTTAAACTTGGGATTCTTTTTATTGATAATGTACAAACGCCCTTTTCTTCTTACTATTTTGCAGTCGGCCGTACGTTTTTTTAAAGATGCTCTTACTTTCATATGATAGTATATTTTTTATCTGATATCTGCCAGTTTTTGACACTGACATCTATAAGTCGTTAATTAAATTATTTGTATCTGAACGAAATTCTTCCTTTTGAAAGATCGTAAGGCGACATTTCCACTCTCACTCTGTCCCCGGGTAAGATACGTATATAGTGCATACGCATCTTTCCGGAAATATGGGCGGTTATCTCATGTCCGTTTTCAAGTTCTACACGAAACATTGCATTGGATAATGCTTCTATAATAGTTCCATCTTGTTCTATTGCTGCTTGTTTAGCCATTAATAGTTACTCCTTTTTTAGTTGTTGTTTTCAGTAACTTTTACAATTTCCAGCAACAACATGGTTCAAGCAAGCTTGTCTTCTGATTATTGCTGCATGTAATGTGGTTACTAAATAAATTCAAATGTTGATAAAATATCAGCGCTTCCGTTACGGATAGCAATTGTGTGCTCAAAATGAGCCGATGGCTTTCGATCTTTGGTTCTAACTGTCCATCCGTCTTTTTCGAAAACAACATTTTTGCTACCCATATTTATCATCGGTTCAATTGCAATACACATGCCATTCTTAATTAGCTGGCCTGTACCCCGCCTGCCGTAGTTCGGCACTTCCGGAGGTTCGTGCATCTGTCTGCCAATACCATGTCCTACCAGCTCGCGAACTACAGAATATCCATTAGATTCGCAGTATGCCTGTATTGTTGAACCGATATCACCAATTCTATTGCCTTCCTTTGCCTGTTCAATGCCTTTGTAGAGAGCATCAATGGTAACATTCAACAGTCTCTTCACGCTCTCGTTAACCTCTCCTACGCAAAAAGTGTAGGCCGAGTCACCGCAAAAACCTCCCTTTTTGGTACCGCAATCAATTGAGATCACATCACCTTCAAACAGTGGTTTGTTGTTGGGAATGCCGTGTACCACATTTTCGTTCACCGAAGTACAGATAGAATTTGGGAAACCGCCGTATCCTAAAAAAGTGGGAACTGCACCGTGATCCCTGATAAACTCTTCTGCGATCTTATCAAGCTGCAAGGTTGTTATTCCCGGCCTGATGTGCTTTGAAAGTTCTCCTAGCGTCATACCCACCAAGCGGTTAGCTTCACGCATGAACTCGATCTCTTCGTCTGTTTTCAGTATTATCACTCTGCTATTCATCTATTCACCAAAACTTTAGTAAGCAGCTATTGAGCCTGTTCTGCCTTTAATCTTAGCTCCCGATTTTAGGAAACCGTCATAATGGCGCATTAACAAGTGGCTTTCAATCTGTTGCAACGTATCCAACACCACTCCTACGAGTATCAAAAGCGAAGTACCACCAAAAAAATGTGCAAACTGAGAGTTTATTCCCATTAATCCTGCAAAAGCAGGTAATATAGCGACTATTGCCAGAAAGAACGAACCCGGCAAAGTTATTCTAGACATAATTGTGTCAATATACTCAGCCGTTCTCTTTCCAGGTTTCACACCAGGAATAAAACCGTTGTTACGTTTCAAATCTTCAGCCATCTGCACCGGGTTTACAGTAATTGCAGTGTAAAAATAGGTAAAGGCGATTATAAGTAATGCAAAGACCAGATTATACCAGAAGCTGGTATAACTCATCAGTGACGCCCAGAAACCCCCTCCCTCTTTTGCTGAAAACTGTGCAATAGTGATGGGGATAAACATAATTGCCTGTGCAAAGATTATCGGCATCACGTTAGCAGCGTTAACTTTCAGCGGGATATACTGTCTTACACCACCATACTGTCTGTTTCCAACAATACGTTTTGCATATTGTACAGGTACCTTTCTCACACCCTGAACAAGCATAATTGCAGCAGCTGTAACAGCTACCAGGAACAACAACTCTATCAACAAAAGAATAAGCCCTCCAGGAGCATCGATCAATCGGTCGTACTCTGCAACCAGTGAGCGTGGCAAACGGGCAATGATACCTATAAGTATAATAAACGAAATACCGTTACCAATTCCTTTATCTGTGATTCGCTCTCCAAGCCACAACACAAACATACTTCCACCTGCAAGAATGATTGTTGATGGCAATATCCAATCCCAAAAACCTCCAGGAATAGCTCTACCTACGGCTCCGTAGAGATAGGCAGGCCCTTGTATCAGTAGAATTGCCACTGTAAGATAGCGGGTATACTGATTAATTTTTGTCCTGCCGCTTTCACCCTCATGCTGCATCTTCTGAAAAGCGGGAACGGCGATTCCCAACAACTGCATAACGATGGAAGCCGATATGTAAGGCATAATACCTAGTGCGAAAATTGATGCGTTGGCAAATGCTCCTCCCGAAAACATATCGAGAAGGCTAAGAAGGCCTGTACTGGCATTTGACTGCAACGCTACAAGCTGTTCCGGATTTATCCCCGGCAAAACAACAAATGATCCGAACCGGTAAATTGCAACAAAACCTACGGTGATAATAAGTCTTTTTCTAAGATCTTCTATCTTCCATATATTTTTTAATGTCTGTACAAATCCCATTTCTTCAGATTTTTACGGCTGTTCCACCTGCAGCGATTATAGCTTCTTCAGCTGTCTTGGAAAAAGCGTGAGCTTCAACCTCAAGTTTGGCTGTTAATGTGCCTCTGCCAAGAATTTTCACCAAGTGTTTACGGGCAATAAGGCCTGCATCCATCAGCACTTCAGGATTAATTTTAGTATACCCCTGTGATTCTACCAGTTCCTGCAATGTCTCCAAATTAATGGCTTTATATTCAACTCTTTTCAGTGGCTTAAATCCGAATTTGGGGACACGACGCTGCAAAGGCATCTGTCCTCCTTCAAAACCGACCTTCTTTGAATAGCCTGATCTTGATTTCTGTCCCTTATGTCCTCTTGTGGAAGTGCCTCCTTTTCCCGATCCGGGTCCTCGCCCGATTCTTTTCCGGGTTTTGGTTGAACCTTCAGCCGGTTTTAAATTCGATAAATCCATATTTGTATCTTTTTTTATCGTTTATTATTCTTTTTAATCCACAACCGTTACCAGATGGTTCACTTTGCGAATAAGGCCTCTCACTGAAGGCGTATCCTTGTGTTCCACCACACGGTTCATTTTTGTAAGTCCAAGAGCGTCCAACGTCTTTTTCTGATCTTTAGGAGCTCCGATTCTACTTTTTGTCTGTTTAATTTTTATTGTAGCCATGTCAGATTTCATCCTTTTTATCCGTTAAACACTTTTTCTATACTTACACCTCTGTTTTGCGCTACCGTAAAGGGGTCTCTCAGTTCAGTCAAAGCCTCGATAGTTGCTTTTACAAGGTTATGCGGGTTGGAAGATCCTTTCGATTTAGCCAGCACGTCGGTAATCCCCACGCTCTCAAGCACGGCACGCATAGCACCTCCTGCCTTTACACCTGTTCCGGTAAAAGCTGGTTTAAGAAACACCTCGGCTCCGCCGTAACGGGCAACCTGCTCGTGCGGAATGGTCCCCTTGTAAACGGGAACCTTGATTAGATTCTTCTTAGCGGCTTCCACACCTTTGGCAATGGCGGTTGTAACTTCACCTGCTTTTCCTAAGCCCCATCCAATGATACCATCTTCGTTTCCAACAACAACCATTGCAGCGAATGTGAAAGTACGGCCTCCCTTGGTAACTTTGGTTGTACGATTAATAGCCACTAAACGGTCTTTTAATTCGATATCGTTTGTTGATTTTACCTTGTTATTTTTTACTGCCATAATCGTTAAAATTTAAGCCCTCCTTTACGGGCGGCATCAGCCAGTTCTTTAATACGTCCATGATACAAGTAACCGTTTCTGTCGAACGTTACCTTTTCTACTCCTGCTTCTTTGGCATTTTCTGCGATAAGCTGTCCCACCTTAGCGGCAATCTCTTTTTTAGGAAGTTTATCTTCCAGTTTCAGAGATGATGCAGATGCCAGCGTGGTACCGCTATTATCATCAATTACCTGGGCATATATCTGTTTATTGCTCCTGAATACGGAAAGACGGGGGCACTCGGCAGTGCCGTGAACTTTACCGCGTACACGAGTTTTGATTTTTAATCTTCTTTCGTTCTTTGTTAACATTGCGATTTCAGTTTACGTAGATTATTTACCTGCTGTTTTACCCGACTTGCGACGTACCTGTTCACCTACGAAGCGAATACCTTTACCTTTGTAAGGCTCCGGCTTGCGGAACGAACGGATTTTAGCACATACCTGTCCGAGTAGTTGTTTATCACAAGATTCCAGAATAATAAGAGGATTCTTGTTTCTCTCCATTTTGGTCTCCACCTTTATCTCTTTGGGTAATTCCATAAAAATACTGTGTGTATAACCAAGAGATAATTCCAGAATTTGCCCGTTGTTGGTCACACGATAACCAACACCAACAAGTTCCATTTCTTTACGGAAACCTTCTGAAACGCCAATAACCATATTGTGCAGCAATGAACGATAAAGCCCGTGCAGAGAGCGGCTCTCTTTATCATCATCGGAGCGTTCAATGGAAAGCACACCATCGCTAACCTCCACCTTCATATCAAGGCCAATCTGCTGATTTAGCTCCCCTTTAGGGCCTTTCATTGTGATCACATTATCTTCTCCTACTGTCACTGCAACACCTGCAGGCAGCGTAATGGGTAATTTTCCTATTCTTGACATATTTTTCTCTCCTTCAGATTAATAAACGAAACACAATACTTCTCCGCCAACTTTATGTTCACGGGCTTCTTTATCTGTCATTACTCCATTTGAAGTAGATAATATGGCAATACCCAGGCCATTGAGTACGCGCGGCATATCTTTGTAACCTACATACTGGCGTAAACCGGGCGTTGATACACGCTTCAATTTCTTAATCGCGTTTACTTTGTTTACAGGATCGTACTTCAGGGCAATCATTATTGTGCCCTGGGGACCATCCTCTACAAACTTATAATTAAGTATGTAGCCTTTTTCAAAAAGAATCTTAGTGATGTCTTTTTTTAGATTCGATGCGGGTATCTCCACCACACGATGCTTCGCCTGGATGGCATTTCGTAGCCGCGTCAAATAATCTGCTATTGGATCTGTCATATACTAAAAATTTAAATTGATCCCGACCGCCGGGACAATATTTAATAAAACGTCATTTCTTTAAAGTCGCCGGTAATTGATCAAACCTTTTCCCAGTTTTTTCACTTTTCGGTTTATCCATCTATTACCAGCTAGCCTTCTTCACACCGGGAATCAGGCCTTTAGATGCCATTTCCCGGAACTGGATACGAGAGATGCCGAACTGGCGCATATATCCTTTGGGGCGTCCGGTAATTTTACAACGGTTGTGCAATCGTACAGGGGAAGCGTTCTTGGGAATGGATTGAAGTGCTTCGTAATCACCCTCTGCCAGATACTTTGCTCTTTTCTCGGCATAACGGGCAACCATCCTGGCTCTCTTCACCTCTCGGGCTTTCATTGATTCTTTTGCCATTATATATTAATTTTTTTTGTTCATTAAAATTATTCATTGAACTATATTCTACTATTTCTCTCTGCAACATAATGCAATAAAACTTGCTTGTGACTGCATTTATTAAAGAAATAGTTTGCCAGCCAGCAGCATAACTCAAACGTAGCCTGACTTATGCCAACACAGCTTAATGCGAATGTTCTGTCTTAAACGGTAAACCGAACTCTCTAAGAAGAGCATAACCTTCCTCGTCGGTAGGAGCAGTAGTAACGAAAGTAATATTCATTCCCAGCAAACGTGTTATTGTATCAATGTTGATCTCCGGGAAAATAATCTGTTCCTCAATACCCAACGTGTAGTTGCCTCTTCCATCAAGCTTGGCCCCTATACCCTTGAAGTCACGTATACGAGGCAGAGCCACACGTACTAATCTTTCAAGGAATTCATACATTTTATCATGACGAAGTGTAACTCTCACGCCTACAGGCATTTTTTTACGCAATTTAAAATTTGATATATCTTTGCGTGAAACGGTTGCCACTGCTCTTTGTCCAGTGATAGCAGTAAGTTCGTTGATCGCTGTCTCGATGATTTTTTTGTCTGCCACAGCAATGCCCAAACCCTGATTAATTACTATCTTCTCGAGTCTGGGTGCCTGCATTACCGATTTGTAATTGAATTCTTTCATCAAAGCAGGAACAATACGCTCTTTATAATCCTTCTTTAAACTAACTTGGTATGTTGTAGTACTCATTAAATTTCCTCCCCAGATTTTTTAGCGTAACGTACTAATTTGCCTTTACTGTTTTCCTTACGCCCAATGCGAGTGGGTTTACCTGTTTTAGGATCAACCGGGTTTAAATTGGAGATGTGAACTGAAGCCTCTTTCTTTTCAATACCTCCATTTGGATTTTGAGCATTGGGTTTTGTATGTTTTGACACTATGTTTACGCCTTCCACTACTGCACGGTTCTTTTTAACTAGAACCGTTAGTACACGTCCGGTTTTACCTTTATCTTCACCGGAATTCACGTAAACAATGTCGCCTTTCTTTATGTGTAATTTACTCATTGCCTGTGATTGCTTAATAGATTATAATACTTCTGGTGCTAATGAAACAATCTTCATGTTCGTGGTACGCAGTTCACGGGCAACGGGACCGAAGATACGACTTCCTCTCAATTCACCGGCATTGTTCAGCAGAACGCAGGCATTGTCGTCGAAGCGTATATACGAACCGTCTGCACGGCGAATCTCTTTTTTCGTACGAACGATGATCGCTTTTGATATGGCACCTTTCTTAATATCACTCGAAGGGATTGTGCTCTTGATAGAAACAACTATGACATCCCCAACCGACGCGTAACGTCTTCTAGTTCCACCAAGCACGCGAATGCAGAGTGCTTCCTTGGCGCCGCTGTTGTCGGTAACCGTTAATCTTGATTCTTGTTGTATCATCTTACTTAGCCCTCTCAATTACTTCAACCACTCTCCATCTCTTTTTTTTGCTCAAAGGACGAGTCTCCATAATACGGACTGTATCACCAATGTTACAGTCGTTCTTTTCATCATGGGCGTGAAATTTTCTCGTTTTATTAACGAACTTCCCATATATAGGGTGTTTCTCTTTCCATTTTACAGCAACAGTGACAGTTTTATCCATTTTATTGCTGAAAACGACCCCGATTCTTTCTTTTCTTAAATTTCTCGTTTCCATTTCTCTGTTATTGTTCTTTTTTCAACTCTCTTGCACGAAGTTCTGTATTTATACGTGCAATATCCCTGCGTTTCTCTTTCAATAAGCCAGAATTGTCAAGTGGAGTTATGCTGTGATTGATACGCATCCTTGTAAGTGCTATCATTTCGGCATCTAATCTCTCTTTCAGATCTTTCCCGGACAGTTCTATTAATTCTTCTTGTTTTCTCATCTCGATTTACGATTTTTTCTCATTATCATAATCTCTTCGAACCACAAATTTAGTGGTAACCGGCAATTTCTGAGCTGCTAAGCGCAAAGCCTCTTTTGCAACTTCATAAGGTACTCCTTCAACCTCAAAAATAATTCTGCCGGGAGTAACGGGAGCAACGAATCCTTCGGGATTACCTTTACCTTTACCCATACGTACCTCTGCAGGCTTTTTTGTGATAGGCTTATCTGGGAAAATACGAACCCAAACCTGTCCCTGACGTTGCATGTAGCGCGTTACAGCGATACGGGCAGCTTCTATCTGGCTTCCGGTAATCCATTTGGATTGCAATGATTTTATGCCAAAAGAGCCAAACGCCAGTTGATTGCCGCGGCCGGCATAGCCTTTCATGCGGCCTTTCTGCTGTCTTCTGAATCTTGTTTTCTTAGGTTGTAACATATTTTCTTCAATTAAGCATTGTTTTTATTTCTTCTGCGTCTGCCCCCTCTTCCACCTTCAGGCCTGTTTCCGCCACGGCCTCCGCCACTGTGAGAACGGCTGTCCTTTGAAGTTGCAAACGAAGGTGAAAGATCTTTTTTGCCATAGATCGCACCACGGCAAATCCATACTTTGATACCTATCAGACCTACTTTTGTCAGCGCTTCACCTTGCGCGTAATCAATGTCGGCACGGAAAGTATGAAGTGGGGTCCTACCCTCCTTATACATCTCCGAACGAGCCATCTCAGCTCCGTTCAAACGACCTGACACCTGAATTTTGATTCCCTCGGCCCCCATTCTCATGGTAGAAGCAATAGCCATCTTCACGGCGCGGCGATATGCTATTTTACCTTCAATCTGGCGTGCAACGTTATTTGCTACAATAACTGCATCGAGTTCCGGTTTTTTTATCTCAAAAATATTTATCTGTATATCTTTGTCGGTGATCTTCATCAACTCTTCTTTCAACTTGTCAACTTCCTGGCCCCCTTTACCAATAATAATCCCGGGGCGAGCTGTACAAATTGTGATAGTCACCAGTTTCAATGTTCGCTCAATAACGATTCGAGATACACTTGCTTTGGCAAGACGGGCATTCAAATAGGTGCGGATCTTATTGTCTTCCAGCAAAATGTCACCATAATTATTTCCGCCGTACCAGTTAGAGTCCCATCCCTTGATGATTCCTAAACGATTTGCTATCGGATTTACTTTTTGTCCCATCTTGTTATCCTTGTTCTTGTTCTTCTTTATTCATTGTATCTACCACAATCGTCACATGATTTGAACGTTTGCGGATTCTGTATCCCCGGCCTTGCGGAGCTGGACGAAGCCTTTTAAGTGTAGTTCCTTCGTCAACAGTTATTGTTTTTATATAGAGTTCGCCTGTTTCGGCTTTACGTTCGTTTTTCTGTTCCCAGTTAGCAATAGCTGAAAGCAGCAGTTTTTCAATTTTACCGGATGCTTCTTTGTTGGAGAACTTTAAAACGCCCAACGCTCTGAACACCTCCATACCTCGAACCATGTCAGCGACATATCGCATTTTACGCGGCGAGCTGGGGACATTCCTCAATATAGCGAAAGAGACATCCTTACGCTCTTCCTTTCTTTGTTCGGCTGATATTCTTTTTCTAGCACTCATGTCTTTTTCTGTTTTACTTTATTCGTTAAGCGCCCTGATCTTATTTCTTTCTGTTGCCAGCGTGTCCGCGGAACGTACGGGTAACAGCGAATTCGCCCAGTTTATGCCCAACCATGTTCTCTGTGATATAAACGGGGATGAATTTGTTCCCGTTGTGCACAGCGATGGTGTGTCCAACAAAATCAGGAGATATCATAGAGGCTCGTGCCCATGTTTTGATCACGGATTTTTTGCCGCTCTCGTTCATGGTAATTACCTTCTCTTCTAATTTGAGATTGATATATGGACCTTTTTTTAATGACCTGCTCATAATTTTTAATAATTAATCAGATTACTTCTTTTTTCTTCTCTCTACAATGTATTTAGAAGAATGTTTTTTCGGGGCTCTTGTCTTCAAGCCCTTTGAATATAAGCCTTTGGCTGATCTTGGATGGCCTCCTGAAGCACGTCCCTCACCCCCACCCATTGGGTGATCAACAGGGTTCTTGCTAACCCCGCGAGTGCGCGGACGACGTCCTAACCATCTTGAACGGCCGGCCTTCCCTGATTGTTCCAGAGCATGGTCCGAATTACCAACACTTCCAACAGTAGCTTTACATGCCGACAGAATTTTGCGAACTTCTCCGGAAGGCATTTTTATAATTGCATATTTCTCTTCACGAGATACCAATTGTGCGAATGTTCCGGCTGATCGTGCCATCTTGGCTCCCTGACCCGGGCGTAATTCAATATTATGAATTACAGTTCCTATAGGAATTACAGACAGTGGGAGCGCGTTTCCAACTTCAGGGGCAGCACCTGGCCCCGACATCACTGTGGTTCCAACTTTTAAGCCGTTAGGAGCTAAAATATAGGCCTTTTCGCCATCTGCATAATATAATAGTGCTATGCGAGCTGAGCGGTTAGGATCATATTCTATACTTTTAACAACGGCCGGGATACCATCTTTTGTTCTCTTGAAATCGATAATTCTGAACCGCCTCTTATGTCCGCCTCCTACATTCTTAACAGTCATCTTACCCTGACTGTTGCGGCCTCCTGACGTTTTCTTACCAAGTACAAGAGATTTCTCCGGTACACTTGCAGTGACATTTTCAAATGAACCGATAATCTTGTGTCTTTGCCCCGGTGTAGTGGGCTTTAATTTACGTATTGCCATCTCTTTTAAATATTGCTAAATAAATCGATTGATTCACCTTTTCTCAAGGTTACGATTGCTTTTTTATACGATGGCGTAAGTCCTGTAACCACACCCGATTTTGTATATCGGCTTTTCAGCTTACCATCATATTTCATTGTATTTACATGCTCTACATGTACGTTGTAAAGTTCTTCAACTGCATTTTTGATATCAACTTTATTGGCAGAAGGCTCAACGATAAAACCGTAACGGTTTTCAAACTTTTCCGTTATTGCGGTTTGCTTTTCTGTGAATATGGGTTTTACAATTACACTCATCTTCTCTCTCTCCTTATGCTTTTAATAAGTTATCAATCACAGCAACCGACGACTCGGTTATTACGAGATTTGCACAGTCCATAATTTTATATGTATTTATATCAGAAGCTGTTACAACATTGACTCTGCTTAAATTTCGAGCCGACAAATATACGTTTTTATTCTGACCCGGCAAAACTAAAAGTAGCTTTTTATCAGAGAGTTGCAGATTCTTCGTAATCTCTACAATCTGTTTTGTTTTTGGTGAATCAAAAACAAAATCCTCTACTACAATAATAGCATTATTTTTTGCTTTCAGTGAAAGTGCCGACTTACGAGCCAACTCTTTCACCTTTTTGTTCACCTTGAATCCGTAATACCTTGGTTTAGGGCCAAAAACTCGCCCGCCACCGACCAAAACAGGAGATTTAATATCTCCTCGGCGTGCACCGCCACTCCCCTTCTGACGAATGAGCTTGCGTGTACTTCCGGTAATTTCGCTTCTCTCTTTTGACTTATGCGTACCCTGACGCCTGTTGGCCAGATACTGTTTTACATCTAACCAGATAACATGATTGTTAGGTTCAATCCCGAAAATGGAATCGTCGAGCGTCACCTTTTTGTCTGTTACCTCTCCTTTTATATTATAAACACTTAATTCCATCTTATTTTTCGATTGCTACAATTGAACCTTTACTTCCCGGAACAGAACCTTTTAGCAATAAAAGATTGTGCTCGGGTATTACCTTAATCACCTGCAGGTTTTGAACGGTTATACGTTTGTTACCCATCTGGCCGCCCATGCGAGTTCCCTTAAATACTTTTGCTGGATAGGAACATGCGCCGATAGATCCAGGAGCACGCAGCCTGTTGTGTTGACCGTGTGTGGACTGACCAACACCGCCAAAGCCGTGGCGTTTAACAACACCCTGAAAACCTTTTCCTTTCGATTTTCCGATCACATCAACGTAAATGGTCCCGTTAAAAATATCAACACCTATTTCGGAACCTTCTTTATATTCGTTCCCAAAACCTTTGAACTCGGCCAAGTGTCTCTTGGGTGTTACTCCGGCTTTTTTAAAGTGACCTTTTTCAGGGTTCGTGGTATGTTTTTCCTTTTTGTCTTCAAACCCGAGCTGAATTGCGTCATAACCGTCATTTTCAACGGTCTTCACCTGAGTAACTACGCAAGGACCTGCTTCGATAACAGTGCATGGAATATTTTTTCCATCAGCACTGAAAACGGATGTCATTCCGATTTTTTTTCCTAATAATCCTGGCATTTCTCTGTTGTTTTATAATTATACTTTAATCTCCACTTCTACACCGCTGGGCAATTCAAGCTTCATCAATGCATCCACTGTCTTTGCCGTAGAGCTGTAAATATCAATTAGGCGTTTGAATGAAGCGAGCTCGAACTGTTCACGCGATTTTTTGTTCACAAACGTTGAACGGTTCACGGTGAAAATGCGTTTGTGTGTAGGCAACGGAATAGGGCCACTGACTACTGCACCCGTAGCTTTTACGGTCTTTACGATTTTCTCGGCTGATTTATCAACCAGGCTGTAATCGTATGATTTCAGTTTAATTCTGATTTTTTGGCTCATATACTATAAATTATTTAATCAAATCTACACGGCCTTTTACTTCCGTTAATACTTGTTTTGCTATGGAAGAAGAAACCTCTTCAAAGTGCGAAAAAGCCATTGTTGAGGTTGCTCGTCCCGATGTAATTGTGCGCAAAGCAGTTACATATCCGAACATCTCTGAAAGCGGTGTCTTTGCTTTTACCACACGTGCTCCGGAACGGTTCGATTCCATTCCCTCTACCTGACCGCGACGTTTGTTCAAGTCGGAGATAACATCTCCCATACTCTCTTCGGGAGTAACCACTTCAACCTTCATAATTGGCTCCAGAAGTATAGGTCCGGCTTTTTCAGATGCATTCTTGAAAGCTTGCATGGCACAAATCTCAAACGAAAGCTGATCAGAGTCTACCGGGTGGTACGAACCATCAATTACTGTCACTTTCAACTTATTCAGCGCATAGCCTGCAAGAATGCCATTTTTCATTGCACGCTGGAACCCTTTCTGAATGGAAGGTATGTACTCTTTAGGTATATTACCACCCTTCACTTCATCAATAAATTGCAGTTCGCCTTCAAAATCGCTGTCGGCAGGCTCCACGCGTACTATCATATCGGCATACTTACCACGACCTCCTGTCTGCTTCTTATATGTTTCACGCAATTCAACAGGCTTGGAGATAGCCTCCTTATAAGAAACCTGCGGCCTACCCTGATTGGCCTCAACCTTGAACTCACGTTTCAACCTTTCGATAATGATCTCAAGGTGAAGTTCACCCATCCCGGAAATAACTGTCTGCCCGGTCTCTTCATCCGTTTTAACGGTGAAAGTGGGATCTTCTTCTGCCAGTTTGGCCAATCCGTTAGAAAGTTTATCAAGATCTTTCTGCGTTTTTGGCTCAACAGCAATTCCAATAACCGGATCTGGGAAATCTATTGCCTCAAGAATAATGGGCTTGTTTTCATCACATAAAGTGTCCCCGGTACGAATATCCTTAAAACCTACTCCGGCACCGATATCTCCTGTTCCGATAAAATCTTTCGGGTTCTGTTTATTTGAATGCATCTGGAAGAGGCGCGAGATACGCTCTTTCTTCCCTGAACGTGCGTTGTAAACATATGATCCTGCATCAAGTTCGCCCGAGTAAACACGGAAGAAACAGAGACGCCCAACATACGGGTCTGTTGCAATCTTGAATGCCAGGGCACACATTGGCTCGCTGGGATCGGGATGACGGACAAGAACCTTGGTGGAGTCGCCAGGATCGGTACCTGTTATTGCATCAGTATCAAGAGGACTTGGCAGATAGGCGCAAACAGCATCCAGTAAAGTCTGCACACCTTTGTTCTTGAAAGATGATCCGCAAATCATAGGATTAATCTCCATAGACAATGTGCCTTTTCTGATAGCGCTCCTTATCTCATCCTCTGTGATTGAATTGGGATCGTCAAAGAATTTCTCCATGAGCTTATCGTCAATTTCGGCAATTGTCTCTAACATATTTTCGCGCCATTCACGGGCTTCATCAAGCAAATCGGCAGGAATGTCGGTAATATCGTAATCAGCTCCCATTGTCTCATCATGCCAATAAAGGGCTTTCATTGTAACAAGATCAACGACGCCCTTAAAATTTTCTTCAGCACCAATAGGTATTTGAATAGGGCAAGCCTTAGCGCCAAGCATCTCTTTTACCTGACGTACAACATCAAAAAAATTGGCTCCCGAACGGTCCATCTTGTTCACATAGCCTATTCGAGGAACCTTGTATTTATCTGCCTGACGCCACACGGTCTCCGACTGCGGTTCAACACCTCCTACAGCACAAAATGCGGCCACGGCACCGTCTAACACCCTAAGTGAGCGTTCAACTTCTACTGTGAAGTCAACGTGCCCCGGAGTGTCTATCAAATTTATCTTATAAGTATTGTTATCAAATTTCCAACTCGTGGTAGTAGCAGCAGATGTAATGGTTATACCACGCTCCTGCTCCTGCTCCATCCAATCCATGGTTGCTGCGCCATCGTGAACCTCTCCGATCTTATGCGTTAAACCTGTATAAAACAGAATCCGCTCAGATGTGGTGGTCTTGCCGGCGTCAATATGAGCCATGATACCAATGTTACGAGTGAAGTTTAATGTCTCTTTTGAACCCTTAGCCATCTTTTTTACCTTCTATCAATTTTAAAATCTGAAATGAGCAAAAGCACGGTTTGCTTCTGCCATTCTATGCATATCTTCTTTGCGCTTGAAAGCACCACCCTGACTGTTATAAGCATCAACAATCTCGGCTGCAAGCTTGTCAGCCATTGTTTTACCTCCTCTTTTTCGTGCATAAAGAATGAGGTTTTTCATTGAAACGGATTCTTTTCTTTCCGGTCTTATTTCCGTGGGAACCTGAAATGTTGCACCACCAACACGGCGCGATTTAACTTCCACCTGAGGTGTTATATTATCGAGCGCGGCTTTCCATATCTCAAGAGCCGACTTCTCTTCATTGGGCATTTTAGCCTTTACATTCTCCAGAGCAGTATAGAATATATCGTAAGAGATACTTTTTTTACCATCATACATAAGGTGGTTAACAAATTTTGTTACCCTTACATCACCATAAACAGGATCCGGGAGAACCTGCCTTTTTTTGGGTTTTGTTTTTCTCATTGTTTAAAAAATTGTGTGTTGTTTGGCTGCCATTTATATGTCTTCAACAAATTCCTCCGAATTTATTTACTCAACCTGTAATAAGTAGCGTACTCCAAAAATTTCAACAGCGATAATACATTTAATTATACTTAAAATGATGCTTAGCGGGGATGGATTACTTTTTCCCTTTAACCGCAGTTTTAGCACCTGCCTTGGGACGTTTAGCCCCATATTTGGAACGTCTTTGGGTGCGGCCGCTTACTCCGGCTGTATCCAATGAACCACGCACAATGTGATAACGTACACCGGGGAGATCCTTTACACGTCCGCCACGCACAAGCACAATGGAGTGCTCCTGCAGGTTATGTCCTTCTCCGGGGATGTAGGCATTCACTTCCTTTGAGTTAGTCAAACGTACACGTGCAACCTTTCTCATCGCTGAGTTTGGCTTCTTGGGTGTAGTAGTATACACTCTCACGCACACGCCACGGCGCTGCGGACAAGAATCCAAAGCAGGCGATTTACTCTTCTCCGTAAGGGTGGTACGTCCTTTTCTTACTAGTTGTTGAATTGTAGGCATTTTCTGCTTTCTTTTTTTTGTATTTCTATATTTTTAAATAATTGCTATTTAACCACTTTTCCCACTCTGTGCGTATAATAATAGACTGATTATCATTATATAACCTTTCACTTCGAGTGAAAAACGGCACAAAATTACAAATAATCAGTAAGATATGCAAGCGTTTGCGAAGGTTTTTATGAAAAATAATTGATCATTTGTAAATGACGTGTATGATTAAGGGTAGAGAAAAAATCACAAAGAGTAATGAAACGAATAATTGAAATAATGAAATGTGACGAATAAAATATCATGAATAAAATGTTAAAATATATGGAGTAAATTCTCTCGCGTTGATCAATAAAATTGACACAGAGCTGTTTTTTCTTATTGTTTCTTACAAAAAAGAGAATAAATTTGCATTCTGATGTAACTTTTTTCTCTTTCAACCGTCATTATATAATGAGTATTGATTCGTTTCATAAAATAATTCTGCCCCTGAAGGACAAACTCTTCAGGCTCGCCTACAGTATTGTAAGAGAACAAGCTGAAGCAGAGGACATAGTGCAGGACTTACTGCTGAAACTGTGGAGCAGAAAAGAGGATTGGAACTATATAGATAACTTGGAAGCCTATTGCTTCAGGGCTACCAAGAATATGGCACTGGACAGGCTGGCCTCGCAGGCAATCAGAAAAACAGGGACACTTGACAAGGAAAAAGAGGAGCTCTATTTTGTTGAGCATCAATCTCCACACAGTGAAATGGTAAGAAAGGAACAACACTACTTGATAGAAAGATGTATTGATGAGCTCCCCGAGAATCAGCGGTTGGTGTTCCATCTGAGGGAAATTGAGGGGTTTAGTTATAAAGAGATATCCGAATCGCTATCTATAAGCGGAGATCTGGTTAAAATAACACTTCACAGAGCAAGAAAAAGGATGAAAGAACTGTTATCAGAATATAAATGAATAGTGAATATATAAATATATTGCTGGAGAGATACTGGAATTGCGAAACAACGCTGGAGGAAGAGAAAGAACTGCAGGATTTTTTCTCGGGAGTTGGTGTACCTGAAGATCTGGAACAGTATATTCCTCTGTTCTCTTATATCAGAATGGAGCAATCAGTAACTCTAAGCAAAAATTTCGATAATAAACTGAAAGCAGCTTTAGAAGATACCGATAAGAACAGATATGTCACTATCCGGATTTACACCCCTCTGCTGCGGATAGCCGCGTCAGTTCTGTTACTGGTGGGATTGGGTACAGGTCTGTTCTTTATCACACGTCAGAACAATAAGCCGCATTTTACTGAAAAATTTGAAGACCCCAACGCTGTTATGCAGCAGGCAACATATGCACTTGAGAAACTGTCTAACGCTCTACAGGTGAGCGAAGCAGCTTCAATGCAGACCATCAGGGATATTGATGATCTGAATATCGACTGGTCATCAATCGACTCATTAAGCAACTTACTTGATGATGATATGGATGATTCGCTGAACAACACTGTTGAGGTTAAAAAAGATGGATTGAATAAAATTGGGAATCTATGAGAAAGACGTTATTAACACTGTTTGTTTTATTGTGTACCACAACGGTTTTCGCGAACGACTTTGTAACTCTGTTCATCGAAAAATATGCCGAAGACAAGCGTCCGCTGAACAATGTGAATATCGGGAAGGCAATGCTTGAAAAGATGGCGGCAAGTACTAATGATGAAGATCTGAAGAAAACATTCAGAGAGTTGAACAGTATACATATCGTAAGCAGTGATAACAAGAGAGATTCCAAACACTACTTTGCAAAAGCACATGAACTGATAAAAGCTGAGTTCGGCGATTACGAAGAGGTGGTGTCGGTAAACGAGAAAGCATCAAAAATTTCAGTTTTGATGAAGAGAAACGATGAAGAGACGCAGAATCTGATTCTTATCTCGCTTGATGAGGAGGATAAACTGACCATTATTACGGTATCAGGTAAAATCGATTTCAATTCCTTCTCAAAGCTGTCAGGTTCAATCAAAAGCGAGCAGCTGGTTCCTGAGATGGTGAATCATCTTTATTAAAAATAAAACAGCCATTTATAAATGGTAATTTACAAATAACTTTTTTCTTTTTTATATTTAAACGATGAATAGGCAGCCGAACGTGAGTTTAGCTGCCTATTGCTTTATTGATAGTTTATAAAACAGTAGAAGGGTACTCTATTCAATTTACTTTACGAAATCGATGAGCCAGCAATACTGTGTTTTTTAAATACTCAAATTCAAGTTCAAAACACTCGGAATAAATATCGGTACCGGTATTATCCTCAATCTGCGATACGGTCCATAGTTTCCCGCCCTGAAGCTGCAAGCTGTTGAAAATATTTTCATCTTCAATATCGGCTACATAGAGAAAAATAAGCCGTTTTGTGATTTCATTTTCAAAAGTATATTTCAATAAAAAACGAAGTGGAAGATTACTGTTGCCACACTCTTTCCTTATGCTATAACGCAAAGTTTCATCCACTTCGTCGTTATACTGCATATATTTTTCAAACGGGTAATCCAGTTTTCCGGGATCTAATAGTCGTGAATGATCCCTTTCCTTAAGATAGATCTTCCCCTTATAAATTAGTGCTACACGAACTACAGGATGCATGAATCTGTTCTTCATATCCTTAGTGATTGACATGGCAACCCTGCCCGTCACATCTCCTTTCTCCGTTACAACAGGCAACCACTCCTCCTTATAGAGTTTTTTATCCAAAATAAATAACCTAACGCTCTCTATGGCTATGACTGCCACCAGTATTGCCTGGAAGAGCAACAAAACTGTCGTTGAATTAACATAAACGGCTTCAGGAGAACCAGTAACATAAAACACCAGGACAAGCAAAAGATGAATTGAAAGCCCGTACTGTGTCTGAAATGCTACCCGAAAAGACTCCTTCATGTAGTTTTTCAATATATAGTTTCGTCCTTTGCCCACCCTTAACACTATCCTTCCCCTGGAAAGCCTCATCAAAATAAGAGATATTAAAAAAACGATCTCGGTTATCATAAATCTGTTCAGCAGAGGCAGGCTATTAAAAAATGAAAATGACAGAAGTAACGTCACAATAAAAGTAGTAATGGAAATTTTATATATAAGGCGGCTGAATTTTTTTACTAAAAAATAACCAATCAATGAAAGTGACAAGCCAACACCTGCAGCCAAGCGAGTATCGGTGTGCAATATTAGGATAGAAAACAGAAGCATAGGTACAAGCCCGAATGCAGGATTCCTGATAATTCTATGTATTTTAGACGAAAAAGCCATATAATATTACGAAAACTTCACCATTAATAACAACAAATGGACATTTTTGTTTAGGCGGGAAAAAAACTGCCGCTGAATTGGTTCTACCATTCAGCAGCAGATCATGTTAAATTATAACAATAGTGAATACTACAAATTCAACCTGTAAAAGCCTATAACTTTTTCGTAGAGATATTCACTTGTGTTGCCGCCTGAAATAAAATGATCTTTATCGGGAAAGACAAACATCTCGAAATGTTTGTTCGCCTTTATAAGAGCCCGTGTGTATTCAATGGTATTCTGAAAATGAACATTGTCATCGGTTGTGCCATGCACAAGAAGAAGGTTCCCCTGCAATCTGCCCGCAAGTTCAACTGCCGAGGCGTTAATATACCCCGTACTGTTCTGTTGCGGGGTACGCATAAAACGTTCAGTATAGACTGAATCGTAAAAGCGCCAGTCTGTAACCGGCGCAATGGCTACACCGGCTTTGAGTGTTCCATCACCGCGACTCATACTCATCAGCACGTTGTAACCCCCATAGCTCCACCCCCATATTCCAATACGGTCCGCATCGATATAGCTCAGCGAGCCTAGGTATTGCGCTGCGGCTACCTGATCATCTGACTCAATGATACCCAGGTTCATGTACGTACACTTACGAAACCTGGCGCCACGAGCACCTGTTCCACGACCATCAACACAGGCCACCACAATATCTTCATTCAACAGCGCATAATACCAGCTTGCACTGTACTTGTCCAACACCTTCTGCGAGTTGGGCCCGCTGTATTGAATCATAACCACAGGATATTTTTTGGAGGGGTTGAAATTGTTGGGTTTCAATATCCAGCCATTCAGGAGTGTGATACCGTCTGCAGCTGTTACCTTGATGTATTCCCTTTTAGGGAGCCGCGCGGATGCAACCTCGGCCTTTATTGACTGATTGTCTTCAAGTATGCGCAGCTGCTTACCGTTTGAATCATGTAAGGAGATAACATCAGGTGTACTTGCATCGGACCAGCGATTTAGAAAAAACTTCCCATTATTGCTGAAAAAGGCTTCATTAAATCCAGGCTGATTCGACAGTTTCTGAGGTTTCCCCTTGCTAATATTTATTTTGTATATATTTCTTCGCAAAGGACTTTCATCAGCTGCCTGATAGAAAAGCACCTCCGATTGAGGATCCACCCCCAGGAGAGCAGTCACATCGTAACTACCCGAAGTGAGTTGCTTCTGTAATGTACCAGATAAGCCATAAACATATATATGGCTGAAGCCGTCTTTTTCAGAAATATAGGTGAATTTGTCTTCAAGAAAATGAATAGAATTCAGCCAGTCAGAATCAATGTACTGTTCGCTCTCTTCCCTTAATACCAGCTTCGACACAGTTGTCCGGGGATTGACATAATACATATCGAACCGGTTCTGGTCTCTGTTTAAAGTCATCACTGCCAGCCGGGCAGGATCATTTGTAAATTTTATACGGGGAATATACCCATCCTCTTCAACGGGCAGGTCCATTGTGCGGGTGGTTCGCGATTCAATATCAAACACACGGCATTCAACACTGGAGTTTGCTTCACCTGCTTTTGGATACTTAAAGTTATAGTAACCGGGATAAAGCTGCCCGTTGAATGTCTGGAAAGTAAACTCTTTCACCGGAGATTCATCGAACCGGACGAAAGCAAGTAACCGGTTATCGGGTGAAAACTCCATTAGTCGGGTAACTCCAAACTCCTCTTCATACACCCAATCGGTAGCACCGTTTATTATTTTGTTTCTCAATCCATCTTTGGTTATCTGCGACTCAGTATCAAAGTCGAACTTAGAAAGCCAGATGTTATTATCTATTACATATGCCGCCATCTTGCTATCGGATGAGAAGGTGGGCATCATCTGTTTAGAGGGTTTATCAGTAAGCTTCCTTATCATGTTGCGACGCACATCGTGATAATAATAGCTGGCCCGGAACGAGTGCCGGTATATCTGCTCCCTATCTATATAAACCAGCACGCGGTTTTCATCGGGGCTGACAAGAAATCCCTGAAAAGAATCAAAAGTGCAATTACGTGCTGTAAGTGTGCTGAAGAGTGTATCAACTGCATTTCCCGTCGCGTACGAAAACTTGATAACTGCCGTTCGCTGCGGATCGGCTTGATAATAATGAAGTCCATCCTGTGAAGAAACCATTTCTCTTACATCACGTGGACTGAACTTGCCGTTAAGAATATCATTTAATGAATAATTCTGCGCCGTTACTGATAGAGTACACATAACAGCCATTGCGACATGAAGAAATTTTCTCATTTCCCTTACTGTTTAAAATTACAAAGTTACAAATTATATCTTGCAGTTACTGCAGAGAGCTCTCACGACCATATAAAAGCTATGAATTTAATACAAAATTATGAAACCAGGCTTCTCTTTACGGTTTTTTTTGTATTTTCGGCAAAAATTTGTGAAACCTGGCCAGCTTTGGAGTTTCAGATTCCTGGATTACGAATTGAAGTTACGATACACGAAAAACCTGTCACACAAAGCTGATATAATGGAAGAATCAAAAATGAGAATTAAAAACAAATGAACAATGGAACCGAAAGAAGGAAAAATTACAGAATTGCCCGACAATGCATATCGGGAGCTGAAGCCGGGGGAAGATTACAGTCCGGTAATGCCTGCAGATAAACCAGTGAAAGAAGCCACCCCATGGGCAGTAGGAATGGGATTGCTGATGGCAGTTATTTTCTCGGCTGCAGCTGCTTATTCAGGCTTGAAAATAGGTCAGGTGTTTGAAGCAGCTATCCCAATCTCCATCATTGCTGTAGGGGCATCGGCAGCCTTCCGTAAGAAAAATGCACTTGGGCAGAATGTCATCATCCAATCCATTGGCGCATCATCGGGTGTGATTGTTGCCGGAGCAGTCTTCACAATTCCAGGACTATATATCCTCCAGGCCAGGTATCCCGAAATTCAGATTAACTTCTGGCAGATTTTTTTCTCTTCACTCCTCGGGGGATTCCTTGGAATACTGTTCCTCATTCCTTTCAGGAAATACTTCGTGAAAGATATGCACGGAAAACTTCCTTTTCCCGAAGCTACCGCAACTACAGAGATACTTATGACCGGTGAGAAGGGGGGAAGCCAGGCACGCTTGCTGGTTACAAGCGGGCTCATCGGAGGATTATTCGATTTCTGCTTCTCAGCTTTCCGGCTCTGGAGCGAAGAAATTACAACTCGAATAATTCCTGCTGGTGCCATGCTAGCGGAAAAGTTTAAGATGGTATTGAAATTCAATGTAAGTGCACTCATCTTTAGCTTTGGTTATCTGGTAGGATTGCGTTTTGCACTGATAATTACCGTCGGCTCGTTACTCTCGTGGCTGGTGTTAATACCAATGGTAAACGAGATTGGAACGCTGGCAGCTGCCGCAAGTGGGGGTGTAAATCCGTTCGCTGCTATGACGGCAGAACAGATTTTCGCTGAGTACGTACGTCCGATAGGCATAGGCGCTATAGCAATGGCAGGTATCATCGGCATCATCAAATCTTCAGGCGTGATTGGAAGTGCTTTCAAGCTTGCAGTAGGAAAAAAAGGTGTCGCAGCTACTGGCAAAACTGAGATAAAACGTACACAACGGGATCTGAAAATGTCGTTTGTGATGTTATTTCTGTTCCTTACACTTGTTGCTGTTTTTATTTTTCTTATCACAGGAGTTAAGATTACATTAGTGCAGTCGATTGTTGCGCTACTCACCATCACCATAATCTCTTTTCTCTTTACCACTGTTGCGGCAAATGCCATAGCCATAGTAGGCTCTAACCCCGTTTCAGGCATGACTCTTATGACCTTGATACTTTCATCAGTAATCCTGGTTTCAGTGGGACTGGAAGGCTGGCAGGGTATGGTCAGCGGCTTGATTATCGGAGGGATTGTCTGTACAGCGCTCTCCATGGCTGGCGGGTTTGTTACCGACCTTAAAATTGGTTACTGGCTTGGCTCCACTCCGGCAAAACAGGAATCGTATAAGTTTCTTGGAACACTTGTCTCCGCAGCTACCGTAGGCGCTGTTATTTTTATTCTGAACGAAGCTTATGGGTTTGTTGCTACTCCAGAGCATCCTAATCCCATGGTGGCACCTCAGGCAAATGCCATGGCGGCAATCATTGAGCCGTTGATGGCAGGCAGCGGCGTAAGCTGGACGTTACTGGGTATTGGAGCTGTAATAGCCATACTGGTGAACTGGCTGAAGGTGTCTCCACTGGCCTTTGCGCTCGGGATGTTTATCCCACTTCCTTTGAATACCCCTCTTATTGTAGGCGGATTGCTGAATCACTGGGTAAATAAAAGCACAAAAGATAAAGAGCTGAATAATTCCCGTCATCAGCGTGCCATCCTTATCTCTTCAGGATTTATTGCAGGTGCTGCCCTATTTGGAGTATTGGGAGCCCTTATCATCTTTCTCACAGGGAAGAGTGACGTTCTTAATATTGGTTTGTGGGCAAACCCAGGTGGAACAGGAGCACAGATAGTTGCACTGTTTGCCTTTACCGGACTGGTTACTTATTTTGTCTGGGAGACAAAACGGGCGAAAAAAGGAGATTAGTTGAATACAGAAAAAAACAAATCGACGGAAAAGATCTTTTGCTTTGCATAAACAAGAAAATGTTATGAATAAAACGATATTAATATGCGTGTTGCTGTTATTTACTGCATCGTGCACAATGAAAAACGAAAAAAACTCTGTTTCAAATGAGACAGACCTCACTAAATATGTAAATCCATTTATAGGAACTGCTTTCACGGGACACACCTTTCCCGGGGCGGCTTATCCTTTGGGAATGATGCAACCGGGACCGGAGACAGGTAACTTTTCATGGGAATACTGTTCCGGTTATTTCTATGATGACAAACGTATAAACGGTTTCTCTCAAAACCGGCTTAACGGTACAGGATGTGTCGACCTGGGCGATTTGCTGATGCAGCCCTTCTCAGGGGAGAAACGTAACGACCTGAGCAGCAGCTTCGACAAAGCTACCGAGAAAGCCTCTCCTGGTTATTATGCGGTTAAACTTTCAGATAACGAAGTAGATGTGGAGATTACAGCCGCACCACACGTAGCTTTTCACAAATACACTTTTGCCCCGGGTAAAAAAGCCAACCTGCTGGCGGACTTCCAGAGCGGGCTGGTATGGCAAAAAGAGAAGCTTTTCACCCATGTGCTCGATAATAAGATTAACTTCGAAGGTAACAGGGTGATTACCGGCTACACCCGCCGTACTGAGTGGGTAGAGAGAACCTACTACTTCGCGATTGAGTTCAACAAGCCGATACTCTCTTCTGAGAGACTCGATCCTCGTGATCCCAGGGAAAAAGCTCCGCGCTATATCCTCACATTCGATATGCAGTCCGATACTACTTTAAAAATGAAGGTCGCCATGTCAACGACAAGTATAGAAGGTGCAAAAGGCAATCTTACAGCCGAGGTGAGAGGATGGGACTTTGAAAAGGTGCGCCAAAATGCAAAAGAGGAGTGGAACAGATATCTTTCGCGGGTAAAAATAGAGGGCACAGATAACGAAAAGACAAACTTCTACACATCACTTTACCACCTCTACATCCAGCCCAACAATATTGCCGACACAGATGGTAAATATACAGGCCCAAACCGCGAAGTATCCCTGTCGCCCACCGGGAAGTACTACTCCACACTATCTCAGTGGGATACCTTCCGTGCAGCCTTTCCCATGTACACCATTCTCAGTCCGGAAATAATACCGGACCTGGTAAACTCAATGATAGACTACAGCGGGCAAAAAGGGCACCTGCCCATCTGGGCACTTATGGGGCAGGAAACTTATACTATGATCGGGAATCACTCTATTCCTATGATAGTTGATGCATTTCTCAAAGGATTTGATGGCTTCGATGCGGAAAAAGCCTTCCGTCAGATTAAAAAATCGGTTACCGAAAGTAAACATCCGAAATCGGATTGGGACCTATACGATAGGTATGGTTACTACCCTTATGACACAATAAAGCTGGAATCGGTTTCACGTACGCTGGAGTGCGGCTTCGATGATTACTCTGCCGCGATGATGGCACAAAAGATGGGCAAAACTGACGACCATGGGTTCTTTATGAAGCGTTCAGGTTATTACAGGAACCTGTTCGACAAAGAGACCAACAGCATGCGTCCTAAAAACTCGAATGGCGACTGGCTATCACCGTTCGACCCTTATGAGCTGGCACACGCCGACTCGAATATTGGAGGTCATTATACTGAAGGGAATGCACTTCAATATACATGGCATGTGTTGCAGGATATCCCAGGGCTCATTGATCTGATGGGAGGGAAAGAGGCCGCAGGCAAAGTACTCGACTACCTCTTTAACACAACCCAAGAGACTACCGGTAAACTTTCCGATGTGACCGGACTGATTGGGCAGTACGCGCATGGTAACGAACCGAGTCACCATGTAGCATACATCTACTCATACCTCGACAGGCCGGAAGAGACTCAACGACTGGTACGGCAAATCACCACCAACTTCTACCGGAACAAACCTGATGGACTTATTGGTAATGACGACTGCGGCCAGATGTCTGCCTGGTACATGTTCTCTGCCATGGGATTCTATCCTGTAAATCCTGTGAGCGGCGAACTGGTATTTGGTGCCCCGCAGATACCTAAAGCTTCATTAAATGTGGGTAATGGAAAGTATTTCACCATGGAGGCAAAAAACCTCTCTGCTGAAAACATGTATGTTGAGAGGATTGAACTGAACGGGCAACCCTATGACAAAAAATTCATCACCTACAAGGATATTATGAATGGCAGTAAGCTGATATTCTATATGACAGACAACCCTTAAACCGTTAACTTCAAACAAAAGAATTTCAGTAGAAGCGATTCACATTTAATGATGACAGGTAAAACAGGCATCGTTAGATATCAGTCTGCATTTTATTACAGATAATATTTTCTATCGCGAGTGTCCTGTTTAAAATTGAGTAAATGTCATATACTGCTTCATAATAGTAGCTGGGGTCAGCTTGGTCACAAAAGATTTACCCGACGACTATTTTGTGGCCAGCAACCCTACAACAATAAAAAAGTGGTTCAACCAATAAAATGTAATACAGTGTAAAAAGTATCCTGAATTGAAATTCAACTGCAGCAGCTTGCCAACTTAAACCCGAAAGAATTAACAGGAAAATTAATAAGAATAAACTATTTCGCCTTCGGCAAACTTAATCGGAAGAAAACATATTAATTAATCAGATTTCATCGTTTCTGTTACAAAAAAGTTGTATTTTTGGAATAAATTAATTTTAAACATAATAGCAATGAATTTAAGTGGAATAAACCGCCATGAACACGATCTTCTGGGGGAAATGGAAATACCGGTGGAGTACTATTACGGAATACAGACCATGCGGGCTGTACAGAACTTCAATATAAGCCGCTCCAAGCTATATCACTACCCACAGCTGATTAAAGGCCTGGCTGATGTGAAAGCCGCTTCGGCAATGGCAAATCATCACTTGGGTTTGATGGACGAGAAAATAAAAGATGCCATCGTAAAAACATGCTCAGAGATTAAAGAGGGTAAACTACATGACCACTTTGTGGTGGATATGATTCAGGGAGGTGCGGGTACTTCAACCAATATGAATGCTAATGAGGTAATAGCCAACCGTGCACTTGAGCTAATGGGTTATACAAGGGGGGAATATCAGTACTGTCACCCAAACAACCATGTAAATCTTTCCCAGTCGACAAACGACGCCTACCCTACAGCACTTAAAATTGCGCTCTATAGGGGTATAGGTGGATTAATAGACGCAGTTACCAAAATAATTGAGGCTTTCCGTGAAAAGGGAAAAGAGTTCTCAGATGTAATTAAGATGGGACGTACCCAACTTCAGGATGCTGTTCCTATGACTCTGGGGCAAGAATTTGAGGCATTTGCTGTGACGCTGGAAGAGGAGATACAACGAATGGAACAGAACCGGACACTGTTGTGCGAGGTTAATATGGGGGCCACTGCTATCGGCACGGGAATAAATTCCGATCCTGAATATGCGAAAGTGTGCACCTGCTACCTGGCAAAAATTTCAGAAATAGACCTGGTGCCGGCTTCAAACCTGATTGAAGCTACCAGCGACACGGGAGTATTTATTATGAACTCAGCGGCTATTAAACGGCTGGCAGTGAAACTGTCAAAGATATGCAACGATCTTCGTCTTCTTTCATCGGGGCCTAGAACGGGATTAAACGAGATCAACCTACCTCCGATGCAGCCTGGATCGTCAATCATGCCGGGGAAGGTAAACCCGGTAATTCCGGAGGTAGTTAATCAGATAGCCTATAAGGTTATAGGTAACGACCTTACGGTGACCATGGCCTCTGAAGCAGGGCAGTTGCAGCTTAACGTAATGGAACCGATTATCGCTTTCTCACTTATGGAGAACATTGAAACACTGATTCAGGGAATACATACTCTACGCGAAAAATGTATCACTGGCATCACAGTAAATGCAGATAGGTGCAGGGAGATGGTAATGAACAGCATAGGGCTGGTGACGGCGCTGAACCCCTATCTGGGCTACGAAAACTCGACCAAACTAGCGTCGGAAGCATTGAAAACGGGAAAGGGCATTTATGAGTTGATCCTTGAATTACGTCTGATGGATAAGGAGCGGCTCGATGATATTCTTAAGCCGGAAAATATGATCAGTCCGAGAAAAATAATAAAAGAGTGATCATATCTTATTTTCGCTATGACTTACTGATACACTCACCGGAAAATAATCATTATATGCACCGTACTGATTGAGCCTTTATCGGCAAATTGTCATCAGGTATAAGGGCTAAATATCTGTTCAACCGGACAAAAAATAAACTTTATTCAAAATGGTGGCTCTGCTTAGAAAGCCACATATAAAAAATACTTATAATGCATTGAATATCATCATATATTTTGGTCCTATTGCAACGAAAGTGCTTCAAGGGGGCTCGAATGGTTTCAATTATAAAATAATTGAAGATACTGGTACCGAAATATTATCTTCAATATCAATCAAAGCATTTATCAGATATACCTTTTGGTACAATGATAAATCGTCAATCGTTATCTTTTTTTCTCTGATAATTCCGTTTTTCAGTAAAAATTTCCGTTTGGTCCCCTCAAGCAGATATGTTTCCGGAGTAAACAACGCTCCATCTGACGATTCAAATACAAGGTTGCTAAATGAGCTGTCGGTAATATTCCCATTTTTTGTTATTATAATATCATCGGCTGTTTTTTTTTGCATAAGAAGATTTTGCAAAGCATCTCTGACAACAGATTTATAACAATAGGTGATGCTGTTGTCTTCAATAACCTGCAATGAACGAATTGTTTTAAATTCATAAGCGAAAAATTCTACAGATATGATATCCTCATCATACAAAATTCTGCATTTAACTCTTTTCCCTTTTAAATGAGAAGGTATCAGAGAGGTGTTTATATCTATTTCCGGCTTCGTACCATAATGCAAGAAAGCGGTTTCATGCACTCTCTCCCGATGGAGATTGAGATTGTAAATAACTCCCTCTTCAATTCTCAATGTTTCAATGAAAACAGGCCGTTTCATACAAAAGGCAGATACACTTTATTCAATACTTCCTGATATTCTTTTTTACAAACACTATCGATGGTTATTCCCCCTCCACTCCTAAAATAAAATTTATTACCATCTTGTTCAACAAAGCGAATTAAAACAGCCGAGTCCAGATCTTCACCATCAAAATAACCGGCAACTCCACAATAATAGCCTCTTTCAACTCCTTCTATCTCACCCAATATCTCCAATACTTCGTGTTTGGGCGTTCCAGTAATAGAGCCTCCGGGCAAAAGAGAGAAAATAATATCGCCTATATGTTGCCTGTAATCCGCCGGAAGCTCTCCTGCTATCTCCGAACTGACCTGCAACAGATCCTTTCTGTTTGTATTCAACCGATCAATGTACCTGAAGCGCGACACATGAACATTTTTGGAGATCGCACCCAGCTCTTTGCTCATTAAAGCTACGGTTGCCTTATGTTCGTTTATCTCCTTTTCATCCTCCAACAGAATTTGTTCTGCATTTGCAATACCTGCATCAATTGTCCCCTTCATGGGATTGGTAGAAATTATTCCACTGGCAATTTTGACAAAGCGCTCAGGAGAAAAACATACAAACCTGCCGGGTATATAAATCTGATATCGAGACTCACTCAAAGCAAAAATATTTTCAAGTGAAAGTTCCGTTTCAATTTCTGTCCTTTCAGTCAGATTTGCCAAAAATATTTTCTGCTGCATCAGATATGTTTGTAATTTATCGAATCTCTTCTTATATGTTTCAAAATTATTGGGGATTATATTGAAATATGTATCTGTCGGGGAAAAAGAAAAAGGTTTTCTCCCGGCTTCTGGAAACTTGAAAAATATTTCGTCCTGATAAAGCGGATCGGACACGATATAACCTTCTGTCTGTTCATAATTAATAACAAAGAAAAAAGGCTGTCCCAAGGCAGCCAATTTATTCATATCATCTTTTAGAAGTATAGTGCTTGAGTATAACATGTTTATTTTTTTATTGCCTTTCTATTCTTTGCTGTCCCATAGTTTCAGCATTGGTATCATATCACTGTATTGTTCTGCATATTGTGTCTTTGGAGAGTCGCAAATGCCCGTTTTTGACTGCCCATGAACAGAAGTCATAGCAATAAAGACAAGCACCGCAGTAAAACAATATTTTTTCATTAAAATTATGAGTATTAAAAATAACACTGAAAAAGTTATTTATTAAACAAATTTACAATAATCTTCAATGCAATATATACAATATTCATAATATTTATCAACTGTTCTGTAAATCACTACCTAAAAACCATATTGTTACTCGTGATAGCACTAATACCTCAGTGAGATACTTGCCAATCACTACCTAAAAAACAAATTTTACTCCCCGATTTAATTGATGAGTCTGCTCATAAGACCTTAGTATCAAAAATAATTACTTATAATGCACTGAATATCAATATATGTTTTGGCATGATGATGAAAGAGACTTTTCGGAGGGAATACATCGATATATTCAAAAGCGCAGTACAGATGAAATAATGATGTTTATCTGCCTGTTGTAACGATATCTGTTGTAATGAATATGCATTTTGTAACAATTGTTTTTTCAACACCTTTCGTTAACATTGGCTTACCAAAACCTCTTATTACCATTGGTTTACCAAAACCCGTAATTAACATTATTTAAGGGTGTCATATTCCAAAAAAGTAAACTATATTTTTACCTTTACTTAATTATCGCATCTATCCCTGCTATATGCATATAGCTAAATAAAAGATGTTTATACGTTTTAATGGCACTTGTTGCATGCGATAAGCATTATGCTCTTTTAGCGATTACAATTAAACTACTCTTTTAGGTATGGAATAACACCGGTGCAAAAGGAAGAAAGATGAATAAGCTATGCACTCTATCTATTGCTTTTGGAGTTTCTTGTTGCCTATTCGCACAAGAGAAAACCGATTCAGTTTCCATAAAACAACCGGAAACTGAAAAATCACCGGTTTCGTTTGGCGGACAACTCTCCTGTTGGTCGGTTTTTCAGTTTCCCAATCCTGTTAAAATGCAATTAGGCACACGTTTCGTACCTACATTTATAGGAAATTACGGGAAATTTGATACTGCTGTTTCAGCAAATTTACAATCGGAATTTCATCTTTCAGGGACTAAGCACGATTCCACCGTATGTACCCTGAAACCCTACCGTGCCTGGTTGCGCTATTCAGGAAACAATTGGGAGCTGCGCGGCGGTTTGCAAAATATCAAATTCGGTCCGGGAAAAATGTTCCGCCCGCTAATGTGGTTCGATCGCATAGATGTGCGTGATCCGCTCCAGCTAACCGATGGAGTTTATGCACTGTTGGGACGGTATTTTTTCCAAAATAACGCCAATATTTGGTTCTGGTCATTAATCGGTAACGACAAACCTAAAGGGTTTGAATTTCTGGGGTCGGTGCGATGGATTCCCGAAACAGGCGGAAGACTCCAGTTCCCTCTCGGGCGAGGAGAAATAGCTCTTACAACGCATTATCGCAAAACGGATGTAAAAACAGCTCTTCCGTCAACTGCCGGCAAAACCCGTTTCAACGAAACACGCATAGGTATTGACGGAAAATGGGATGCTGTCGTCGGTCTCTGGTTTGAGTCGAGCACCATCATCACACAAAAAAATAATTATAACTTACCTCACCATCAGGATTTTCTGAATATCGGAGCCGATTATACACTTCCCTTTGGAAACGGATTGGGCATATCGGCCGAATATTTTCGCTACCATATGGGCAACAGTTTTTTTATCAATGGCAAAAGTATTGTAATTGTGGGGGCAATATTTAACTATCCGGTTTCAATCCTCGACGACGTATCCGCTATGTTTTTTTACATCGACGAGCAATGTTTATGGTTTAATTACCTTAGTTACAAACGAGCGTATGACAACCTTGATATTTATCTGATTGGTTTTTGGAATCCCGAAATCGATCTGATTGCCGCTTCAATGCAAGTCACACAACATAACCTGTTCGCAGGAAAAGGTGTTCAGTTAATGGTGAATTATACTTTTTAAGATATATCAGGCATTCAATGCAACCTGTGACATCAGTATATTATTGAAAATATAAAAAATATTCATATGGAAAATATTGTTGAAGTTTCACATCTTGTTAAAAAATATCCGGCCGGGAACAGTTTTTTCACCGCGTTGAACAACATAAACATCGCTTTCAACGAAGGAGAATTTGCTGGGTTGGTGGGACCAAGCGGTTCGGGTAAAACCACCCTCCTTAACATTATCGGGACTTTAGACAAATCTACAGAAGGTAGTGTTACAGTCCTCAACAAGAGCGTGAATAACCTCACGCAAGTTCAAGCAGCTCAATTACGAAAACATAAAATTGGGTTTATCTTCCAAAGCTATAACTTATTACCCGTATACACTGTTTTTGAAAATGTTGAATTTCCTCTCCTTCTCCTCAACTTGTCTGCCGAAGAACGAAAAAAACGAGTGCTGGAAACGATTGAATGGGTAGGTTTAAGCCAAAAGATAAACTCCCGCCCACCGCAACTTTCGGGAGGCGAGTCGCAGCGTGTCTCTGTTGCCCGCGCCATGGTAAAGCGTCCTCAGCTGGTGCTTGCCGATGAACCTACTGCAAATCTGGATACAGAAAACTCGCACCACATTCTAAAAACAATGAAAAAACTTAATGAGGAGCTGAAAACTTGCTTTCTGTTTGCTACCCACGACGAAAAAGTAATAAGCTATCTCAAGCGAATTATCCGATTGGAAGACGGGCAGGTTGTAAAAGACGAGAAAGTAATGCAATGAAATTATTCAAACTTACCATACGGAACATTTTGGCTAACGGATTGAAAACGTGGCTTACGGTTTTTGTCCTTTCCATCGCTTTTATGCTGATCATATTTATGCAGGGAATGATGCAAGGATGGGACCGGCAAGCTATATACGACACAATAAAATGGGAAATAGCAGGCGGACAGTATTGGAGCGCCGCATACGACCCTTACGACCCGTTCACTCTAGATAGTGCGGCAGCTTTAATTCCCTCGGAATTACAATCTGCGGATAAAAAAGGGCTGTTGGAACCCATATTAATTGCGATCGGTACAATTTTTCCTTCGGGTCGAAGTATGTCGGTGCTAATAAAAGGTATAAGTCCCGGACAGCAACTGCTGGCACTACCGGCTACTTTACTGGAAAGCCAACCTGACAGCGAAGTTATTCCGGCCATTATCGGCACAGGAATGGCACGGCAAAGCGGATTGAAAAAAGGCGATGAAGTGATTTTGCGCTGGCGCGATGCAAACGGCACCTTCGAAGCACAAGACATTCAAATTACAGGTATCTTCAAAACATTTGTTTCTTCTGTGGACAACGGACAGATATGGATCTCAATTGAATCACTCCAGAAAATGTTATTGAAACCAGGAAATGCAACAATAATGATAAAATCAAAAAATATAAAAGCAGAACAAATAGACGGGTGGGCCTTTAAAAGTGATGAGGAGCTTACTCAATCGCTGCGCGAAATGCTTCAAACAAAAAAAGTAGGCCAAAGTATTTTTTACATTATTTTTCTTCTGTTGGGCTTGCTTGCCGTTTTCGACACTCAAACACTTGGCGTTTTCAGGCGCCAACGCGAAATAGGAACGTTTATCGCCTTAGGGATGACCAAAAAAGAGGTCGTGCACCTTTTTACGATTGAAGGAGCCATCAATGCCGTATTGGCGATTTTGCTCGGCGCAATATACGGAATTCCGGTGTGTCTGTATTATGCCATCAACGGAATACCAATGCCTTCAGGATCGAGCGATTTCGGCATAACTATTCCGGATAAGATCTATCCTTTTTTTTCGCTTAACCTCATTATGGTATCTATTGTGTTTATGATAATAATAACAGCATTGGTAAGCTATCTCCCTGCAAGAAAAATTGCAAGGATGAACCCTGCAGATGCCATTAAAGGAAAAGTTCAATGATAAAGTTTTTATTGAAAGGGTTATTGCGAGACCCCAACCGAAGTTTATTCCCGCTTATTGTGGTAGCTTTAGGGGTAATGATTACAGTTTTTATGCAAGCATACGTTGGAGGTGTGATGGGCGAAAGTCTCGAAAAAAATGCTGCTTTCAACACTGGTCACTTGTGTGTTGAAACACGTGGTTATTCAGCCAATAAATCACAAATGCCTCTCGACTTTGCATTAATAGACGTAAATATGCTGAAGACCAGCTTACAACAACAATATCCTCAATGTATTTGGACAGAAAGAATTTTCTTTAGCAGCATACTCGATGTGCCTGACAGTCTTGGGAACACGCTCGTTCAGGGAAATGTGAAGGGGATGGCATTCAACTTGATAAACTCAAACGAAGAGATTAACCGTATGGAGCTGCATTCACTGTTGAAAAAAGGGCGTTTCCCCGAAAAACGGGGAGAAACACTGATTAGCGACGAACTGTTCACTAAGATGTGCCTGAATATTAATGATACCATAACGCTCATATCTACAACAATGTATGGCGAATTGTCAATGTACAACCTCTCGGTTGCCGGCACGTTGCATTTTGGTGTTAATGTACTTGACAAGAGTATGATAATGGTCGATCTGAATGATGCACAAGAAGCATTGAATATGGAAGATGCGGCAAATCAGATCCTTGGTTTTCTGGGGAACAGCACTTATGATAACCGTAAAGCAGGAAAAATAGTATCGGATTTCAACAAACGGTACGCACGCCAACCAGGCCAGTTTACTCCTGTGATGTCGAGGTTATCAAATTCAAACATTGCAGGAATGTCTTATACAACTATTAACAATCTTTCCAATATTATAATTATAGTATTCATATTTGCAATGTCTATAGTTCTATGGAACACCGGATTGATAAGCGGGTTGCGCCGCTATGGCGAGTTTGGGCTTCGCCTTGCTATTGGAGAAAGCAAGGGGGAGATTTATCGCTCATTGATAATGGAGACCATATTGGTGGGTATTGCCGGATCGGCAGCCGGCACTGCATTAGGGCTTTTTTTCGCCTGGCTTTTACAAACGTACGGTTTAGATATAACCAATATATCTAAAGGATCGAATTTGATGATTTCCAATATTATCCGTGCAAAAATAACACCGGCTACCTTGGTTATCGGTTTTATACCGGGACTCATTTCCACTGTTGTAGGTGCACTACTTGCAGGAGCGGGAATTTACAAACGGCAAACGGCAAAATTATTCAAGGAATTGGAAAATTAGACAGGAAGATATTACATTTAGACAATAAAATAACATGCGAACGCACTCTCTGTTGTTTATGCTTATGCTTACTATGGCAGTAAATTCACAAACACCCGATGCTAATACAATATTAGACAAGGTTGATGAAAACATGTCTGCCCAAACACAGATAATGACTGCTACGATGGAGATATATTCCGCTCGAGCAACCCGAACCATGGAAATGAAAATATGGACGGAAGGCGACAGAAAATCATTCACCGAATATCTCGCACCAGCTCGTGAAAAAGGCACGAAGATGCTCAAACTTGACAAGCAGCTTTGGGTATATTCACCTACAACTGACCGCACCATTCAAATTTCTGGGCACATGCTGCGCCAATCGGTTATGGGAAGTGATTTAAGCTACGAAGATATGATGACCGACAAGAGACTGATTGACCAATACAAAGCTGAGGTTACGGGTGAACAGACCATTGACGGGCGGGAATGCTGGGAGCTCACTCTGACTGCAATCGTCTCTGATATCAACTACCATTCGCAAAAAATATGGGTAGACAAAGAACGTTTTGTAATGCTACAGGCACAATTATTTGCAAAGAGTGGCAAGCAGCTTAAAGAAATCACCTTTTCCAAGGTTCAAAAAATTGGAGGCCGATGGTTCCCGATGTCATTTCTCTATAGAGATGTTCTTAAAAACGGCAAAGGTACACGAGTGAATATTACAAAAATACTGTTTAATGAAACTATCCCGGATAATATATTTAACAAATCAAGTTTACGATAAACATTAATTTGAAATAATATTTTCATAACGAAAAATTTTCATTTATCTGAATAAATATATTTATCTTTACAATTAGTTTTGATCTCATTGAAAATGTCTGGAATCAGAGTTTTAGATAAATAGCTTACCGGTATTTTAAAACTGTTTTATAAAAAAGTGACTTTTTCGGGTGGGTTCAATTTTTATAACCGGAAAAAACCACTCAGTTATGATATGCATACGTATATGCGTTGGAAGTTCTTGCCATATTAAAGGCTCTTATGATGTAATTACAAAAGCGAAAGAACTCCTTAAAAAATATAATGCAGAAGACTTTATAGAGCTGCAAGCCTGTTTTTGCCTCGGCTCATGTTCCAAAGGAGTTTCAGTGGAGGTAATAAAAGAGCCAAGAATTGAAAAAACGGGAGAAAATTTTTTTTTGCACAATGTAAATTCAAAAAATTTCGAAGCGCTCTTCGTTAATGAAATTTATCCAGCAATATCTATTTAAATCAGAAAACTCTATGTTTGAATATCTTGAATTTAAGGATGCAAAATGCAAGGATTGTTATTTATGTTTGCGTGAATGTCCCGTGAAAGCTATAGATATCATTAATCATCAGGCAAAAATAATAAAAGACAGGTGTATTTTATGCGGAAAGTGTACGCTAGTGTGTCCGCAGAACGCTAAAATTGTACATAGCGAAAGAGATAAAGTAGAGATTTTATTAAGGACCAATTCTAAAGTCATAGCTAGCGTAGCTCCTTCATTTGTTTCAAATTTTGATGTGACTGATTTTGAGCCGTTTCGTATAGCATTGTGTAAACTGGGATTTTGCGATGCCCATGAAACTGCAATAGGGGCAGAAGCCGTAATAAAAGAATATGAAAAATTGATGGAATCGGGCAAGTTTATAAATTTTATTTCTTCTGCTTGCCCTGCCGCCTGCAGTATGATACAGATGTATTACCCAAAAGCATTAAAATATTTAGCACCTGTTGATTCTCCCATGGTTGCCCATGCCAAAATGCTAAAAATGGCCATACCTGGCGCAAGTATTGTTTTCATTGGCCCTTGCATAGCAAAAAAACGTGAGGCCAGGGAGAGCGGTTTTATTGACGGAGTACTCACATTTGAAGATATCGATGTTATGTTTAAAGAGAATAACATTGTTCCGAAAGAGATATCTCATTTTGAATTTAACGAATCCGCCGACAATCATATTAATTTATCAAAATCCTTCCCGGTAAGTCAGGGAATCATCAAATCTTTTGAATCCCTACCCGAAGGTTTCGAATATATTTCGGTAGATGGAGCCGATAGATGTGTACAGGTTTTGGAGAATATTGAAACCCTTTCGGGTGTTTTTCTGGAGTTGAGTACCTGTCAGAATTCCTGTGTAAACGGTCCATGTATTCTTAAAAGTAAAGGAGGGAGCATAAAAGCCACGCTGGAAGTAAAAAAATATGTTCAGAAAGAAAAAGAAAAGATTAATTCATCTACCACTAACGATAATCAGAATACAGAGAATATCAGTTTTTTTCAAAATTATCCACGCATAAGGGACAAGAGTAAGATTGGAACAGAGGAAGAAATTAAAACTATTCTTGCCAAAACAGGGAAGTTCGGTCCTGAAGACGAGTTAAATTGTGGTTCTTGCGGATACAAATCTTGCCGGGATAAAGCGTGGGCAGTTCTTAATGGCTACGCCGAAATAGAAATTTGCTTGCCATATATGAGAAAGCGGGCAGAATCTATGTCGTACGAAATCATTCATAACACTGCCGATGGAGTAGTAGTATTAGATGATTCCATGCATATTTTGGAAATCAACAAAAAGGCAAAAGAGATGTTTGGCATTGAAGAAGAATCTCTAAAAGGCCGGTTGGCCGTTGATTTCTTCAATACAGCAGATTTCATGAATGCATACAGGGAAAATAAAAATGTAGAGATATTAAAAGATTTTATCCCCAAAACCCAATTATATGTAGATATTTCTATTAATATCTTAAAAGAACACCGAGCTCTTTTTGCCATGATGAGAGATGTTACCGCTAAAGTGGAATACGATGATAAGCTTACAAAAATGAAGTTAGAAACATTTGAAACAACCGATGCCGTAATTCGCAAACAGATGCGTGTGGCACAGGAAATTGCATCGCTACTGGGAGAAACAACAGCGGAAACAAAAGTAGCATTATTAAAATTGAAAGATATTTATAAGAAAGAATAAAATTCCCTATGTGTTTTTATCTTGAAACAGGTTACACATCTCTTAATAAAACAGGAGAAGAGCTGTGTGGCGACAAAGTAGAGTCGGTTCAGAAAGATGGTTTTACCACAGTTGTCCTCGCTGACGGCCTGGGTAGCGGGGTAAAGGCAAATATTCTGGCAACACTTACTTCGAAAATTCTATGCTGCATGATTTCCAACAATATATCCATAGAAGAAAGCATAGAAACCATTATTCAATCACTCCCTACATGCAAGGTGAGAGGAATTGCATACTCCACCTTTTCCGTTATCCATGTAAACCAATCAGGGGAGGGCTTCCTGATGGAATTCGACAATCCGCAAGTTATTTATTATCATAATAAACGATGTGAGGATTTGAAGCGGAATGAATATATTATTTGCGACAAAAAGGTTTACAAAAGCGAATTACACATGGTAGAAGACGATATGGCAATTATGATGTCCGATGGTGTACTGCATGCGGGCGTGGGAAAAATATTGAATTTCGGTTGGGGACGTAGCGATATTATCAAATACATTAACCGAATTGTTGACTCCCCGATGTCGGCCCGTTGCGTCGCATGTAATATTGCTGCAGCTTGTAACGATCTTTATCTTGACAAACCTGGCGATGATACCACCGTAGCAGTAGTAAAAGCTAGAAAAAGGAAGCGGGTTAACCTAATGGTGGGACCACCAGTAGACAAAGAGAAGGATGATGCTTGTGTAGCCATGTTTCTCTCGAAAGAGGGTAAAAAAGTAGTTTGCGGTGGCACCAGCTCCCAAATAGTTGCGCGATATTTAAATAAACCGTTAAGGACAAGTTGTGAATTTCACGACAAAGATGTTCCACCTATCGGATATATTGAAGGAATAGATTTAACAACAGAAGGAGTACTCACATTACGCCGTTTACTCGATTTGTCAGCAAAATATTTATCAGTAAACGATTTAACACCTAAGCACAGTAATAAGAAGGATGGTGCTTCACTCTTGGGCAACATTCTTTTTGAAGAAGCTACTGATGTGGAATTTTTCGTTGGTCAGAGTATTAACCAAGCTCATCAAGGACAACCTATTGATTTAACCATGAAGTTGAAACTAGTTGAAACATTATCTGAAAATCTCAAAAAAATGGGTAAACAGGTTATCGTGAATTACTACTAATTTCTTATAAATCTGCAATATATTTTGTTCAGTGCTATTTAATACTCCCTATTCCATGTACCGATCAAGCGGAGTTTTGACTAAAATATTTCTCTCAATTTTTTATGCTTTCGTGCTTCTGCATATACAATTGTAGAGACCTTTTGTGATATGGAGAAAGTTTTCTGTAACAACGATAATTAATCCAAGTGTAATCAGTAACTTCGCATATTTCAACATTTTTCTCATACTTTAAATAGAAATTCATTAACTGAGAGTTATTGTGGTGAATGTATATCATCAACACTTCGGCAATTTATTAAAACGATTCTTATAATTCGCTGAATTTCAGCAGAGTATGGTACTTTTAAGGATCAAGCGTAACTTATTGACTATCTTTATTATAAATGAAGATTTAACGAGGCATTATATCATACAAGATGGCAATTAAACTTTATATGCTTAACCCTGTGTCCCGGCAAATTTTGTAATACCATTATTCTCTGAACTTCACACATCTTTTTCAAATATTTCCTTAACTTTGTGTCCATCATACCTACTAAAACTTTACAAACCTATGTTCGACAACAGCAAACGCGCTTTTATAGCCATCAACGACGAGGCTGAAGTTTGCCTTATCCCCAAAATGGCAAACCGCCACGGACTAATAACAGGTGCCACAGGAACAGGAAAAACCGTCACCTTGCAAACACTTTCTGAAACATTCAGCGAAATGGGAGTACCCGTCTTTGCCGCCGACATGAAAGGCGACCTCTCCGGCGTGGCCAAAACAGGCGGAAACAAGGAGAGCGTTTCCAAACGCGTGGACGGTTATAAGTTAGGTGAAAAAGGATTTGAGTTTAAAGGCTTCCCGGTGAGGTTCTGGGACGTTTTCGGCGAACAGGGGCATCCGGTGCGGACAACCGTTACCGAAATGGGGCCGATGTTGCTCGAACGACTGCTGCAACTGAACGAAACTCAGGGAGCGGTACTGACTATGGTTTTCAAAATTGCCGACGATAACAACCTGCTGCTCCTCGACTTGAAAGACTTGCAAAAGATGATCCAGTTCGTAGGAGACAACCGGGCAAAATACACCACCGAATACGGGAACATCTCTCCGGCAAGCATCGGCGCCATACAACGCGCGCTGCTACGCCTGGAAAGCGAAGGCGCCGACAAATTCTTCGGTGAGCCCGAACTGGTGATTACCGATTTTATGCAAACGGAGCAAGGAAGAGGAGTAATCAACATTTTGGCCGCCGACAAACTGATGAACTCCCCACGGGTGTATACCACTTTCCTACTTTGGCTGCTCGACGACCTGTTTAACAACTTGCCCGAAGTGGGCGATATGGACAAACCTAAACTGGTTTTTTTCTTTGATGAAGCACACATGCTGTTTAACGATATGCCCAAGTCGTTGCTCGAAAAGGTGGAACAAATTGTCCGACTTATCCGCTCCAAAGGTGTAGGCATCTATTTCTGCACGCAAAACCCCGCCGATATTCCGCCCGTAATTCTCGGACAACTCGGAAACCGTGTGCAACACGCGCTCCGCGCCTACACACCCAACGATCAGAAAGCGGTAAAAGTGGCAGCCAACACGTTCCGTTCCAATCCGGAATTCGACACGGAAGAGGCTATCACACAACTGAACACCGGTGAGGCGCTGGTGTCGTTCCTCGATGAAAAAGGTGCGCCCCAAATGGTGCAACGCGCCAATATCCTGCCGCCGCAGGGCCAGATCGGACCGATTACGGCAGGAGAAAGGGACCAGATAATGAAGCAATCACTCATTTATGGAGTGTATGAAAAACTGGTCGACCGGGAATCCGCTTTCGAAATTCTTTCCCAAAAACAGGAACTGCTCGCCGAAGAACGTGAGCAGGCAGAAGCCGAGAAAGAGCGTATCCGTCTGGAAAAAGAGGAACGGAGGTTACAGGCGGAAGCCGAACGTGAAAGACGCGCCGAAGCCCGCAGGAAAAAAGAAGAGCGGGGCATCGTGGGCGATTTGCTGGAGCAAGTGGGCAGAAGTGCCACACGGCAAATAAGTTCGCAACTCGGCAGAACCATCACCCGAAGCATTTTCGGCGCATTTTTCGGAAAAAAATAAATAGTACCATTATCCTTAGAAACCATATAAATTTCTTCCAAAAGAAGTATAAATAAAAAATCAAGAAACAGGTATGGAGGAAATAAGATTCGACTCCCCATTTAACAAGGAGGTTTTTATACGTTCCAACAGGATTTTCTGGCAATATACTTGGAACAACAGGAAAAAACAGTTAATACGCTGGCTGGGAATGGCTGTTATTTTCCTGGGGCTCGGGATAGCGGTTGGAGAACGCGACGAGATGCAAAACCCCTACATTTTTATAGCCATCTTCTGCTTTTCCCTTATGATATTAAGTGCGACAGAATTATTCTTCTCCTGGAAAAAACATAATAAAAAGATGCAAGAAATAGCGGATGAATATGAGAAAGCTGATTCGGAGTACATTATTGAACTATCGGAAGAGTTAGTAAAATTAAGCGATTTTCAGGCCTGTATAACCCTCAAATGGTCTGCATTCAAATATTACACGATCTATAAAGAGCATATTATATTGATTCCTAACAACTATATCTCCGGTGGACTACTTTTTGATAAAAACGGTGACGAGCCCAAAAAATACAATCAAACGCTCGAATTATTGGAACATAGACTAAAATATATTGCACCTTAAGATAAGGTACACAACATTTTTCAAACACTAGTTGAAGATAAAAGACAACTATCCAAAAATTGTAGTATCTAGCGAACGTTCATTCGAAAATACTTTTGAGGGGATAGAGCACATTTACATTCAAGACTTTCTGACTTCCTCTGTTACTCCTAAAATTGTGTAGCCAAGAAATCATTACTCTATACCCTGGTATAGACGACTATAAAATTTCCACCAATGAGGGAATTGAACATATTTCTGCATGGAATTTAGATGAATTTTTATAACAAATAAATTATTATAGGAACAGGACCAGATAAAGACGAAAAATATCCGCTCAACGGACAAAAAAGATTATGCTTTCTCAAAAATATCATCACAAATCCCAATATAATCGTAGGTGATTATACTTATTACGATGTTTTTCAGAAAACAAAGCCGGGCATAGTTTGCGATCGGGAATTTTATATCTTTATCTGGTATTTGCATTGTTCGTGTAATTTGCATAAGTTTAAAATGTCCGACAAAGTTATGCAGGCCAAAACCTTGAAACGGCGATCCTGCATTATAAAAAAAATTCAGGTGATAAAATTCATTTGTTCAACGAAAAGCGCAAACCCAGACTGACGTTGAAATTCAACGGCTTTTCCTTGTAAATGGTCTCAACCTTGCTTCCATTCCTGAAGTGGTAAGCGACCCCGGGTTCGGCATAAATTCCGATATTATTTGTTAACCGGTGTTGGATGCCAATTGCCGAATTTACAGACCATTGCAATGGTTTGACCGAGATTTCCTGCCGGCTTCGCGTCTGAAGTTTGTTGTCGATCACAAAATTCGTTGACAGTGTGCCGGATACATTTTTTTCCACCATTCCGCCTCCCGACACATACGTTGAGATTTTGTCGTTTTCCCACACGGTGTAATTTACATTGAGCGGTATCCCCACGTAATGCAGCGTTTGCCGGCTGTTGTAGTAATGATTGTCGGTTCCCGAACGCAATCGCGACGAGAGCATTGTGTAGGTCAGTCCGCTTGTTACGCTCCACCGTTCGTCAAGATGGTATTGCATAGAAACGCCCAGTACCACCGGTTGGGAATGTTCGATATCGGTATATACATGCTGATACTCGCTCAACACCGAAATACCCTCGGGTAAATCCGAGCGAACAGCAGCAACCACATATTCTTCTTCCTCCGACGGAAATGCATAGGGTCTAAAACTGTCGTATCCGTTGTGTGTACTCGTAGCGCCCGACGGGATGTTCGACGCGTACACGTCTGCCTGCCATTTGGCGGATTTGCGGCGATGCCTGTTTACAGGCAGTTGGAAAGCTGGCGTGTTGGTTGTTTCTATAACAGGTCGTTGCGGATTGGGGTCAGCCTGATGTTGGGTTGGGGTTTCTTCCCGTGTGTAGGATTCATCTTGAGGCTGTTGTTGTTCATCATTCTGTTGGAGTTTCACGGTTTCACCCGTCTCCGCAATTGTACTGGCTTTTGTCGTTTTCGACACGTTTTCCGTAAGTTTTCCTGCTTCGGCCCTATGCGCTAAAAGTTGTTCTTCTATTTTTGTAGCGGGCTTGTTTGGCGAATGATGCCTGTCGGGAGCCAGATTTTTTTTTAATTGCTGCTCTGCTGTCTGCATATTTTCAACATTTTCTTTCAATCCAAGGGTGTGCAAGCCGATATAAAACAAAATAAGCGCCACAGCGGCTACCGTTCCGATGCGCAGGCCCCACAACAGGGTATTTCGCCTTGCCTGCACTGCTTTGTTGTAGCTTCCGGCATTCATGATTTGTTCTATGCGGTTCCACAATCCATCGGGAGCAGGTTCTTCATGACGTTCCATTCTATCGCGAAGGTTATTTTGCCATTGATTTTTCATAACGCCATTTTTTTTATTCGATATGATTCTATTTCTTTTATTAACAACCTTTTGGCTCTGTGAAGCTGTGATGCAGAAGAATTTTCCGCGATGCCTAATATTTGAGCAATTTCCTTGTGACTTTTTTCCTCGAAAACATACAGGTTGAACACGGTGCGGTAGCCGACGGGAAGCGTGCGGATCATATCCAAAATGGCTGATGTGGGAATATCTTCGAAATCCGGTTCCTGGTCGTCGGTCATATCGGGTAAATCCCAGCTTGGAAGGTTTGTAACCTTCAGTTTTTGATTTTCCTTGATGTGTTTCAATGCTTCGTTTACTACGATGCGCGCCGACCATGCCTTCAGCGAACCTTCTCCCTTGTACTCAAACCTTTCCACGGCCTTGAAAATCTTAATAAAACTCTCTTGTAGAATATCTTTAACATCTTCTTCATTCGATACATATCGAGAGCATACTGCAGTAAGGTATCCTGAGTAAATAGTGAAAAATTCCTTCATGGCAATTGTGTTGCCTCGCACAATTTGCCGAAGAAGGGCTTGCTCTTTTGTTCCTTTTCTTACCATTTGAGGAGCTCTGATCTTCAACCAGTCATAGCTAAGAACAGGAGAGCGGTTATTTGCCGTTTTATGCTTTTGCGGTTATTTGCCGGATTTTCCGCGATGCGAAATCACGCGCCCCCTATTCTTTCAACAAGGTTGTATCTTTATCGTGACAAAGATACAACCTTGCATTGCCTTTTTACAAAAAAGTTATTTATTTTACGGTTACTGTTACAGTTCCGCTATTTTTCTTGTCTTTGTCAGTTACCGTAATCGTGGTTGTTCCCGCTTTCAACCCTTTTACCGTAATTTTATCGTCGTTAACGATGGCCGAAGCAATGGTGGCATCTTTGGATTCAGCAGCATAGGGTGCCGTACCGCCCGAGACCGTCACGACAGCTTCTTTGCTCTCTTCCACTTCCAATGTTTTTTTATCGAAAGTCAGTCCTTCTTCTTTTACCGTTACGGTAATTTTACCACTATTTTTCTTACCCTTGTCGGTTACCGTAATCGTGGCCGTACCTTTTTCCACACCCTTGATGGTAATGGTAGATTTATCGACTGTTGCGGTAGCCACCTTAGCATCACCCGATGCAACAGCATAAGGTATTGTTCCTCCGCTCACGGTCACGGTTGCGCTATTTCCTACGGTTACTTCCACTTTATCGGACGGACTGAATTTCAGGTCTTTTTTGATGTCATCGTCTTTATCGCACGAGGCGAACATAAAAACCAATGCAGCCAATGAAAGGCTTGCCAATTTCGAAATTGTTGTTACTTTTTTCATTTTTTTAATAATTAGAGATTATTCAACGAGTGTTCTTTTTATTCATTTTTTAGTGAACACTCTATTTATTAAATCCTCTTTTCATGAAATCTTGCATCAGAAATTCAAAATAACACGCGACAGACATCGTTTTAACATTGTTTAGCCGAGAAATTAGTTCAACGGCACCTGATTTCGGACATCGGCAATGGATGCGGATGCAGGTGTTGCGGCACGCGTGCGATAGTCGAACTCTGCCGATTTTTCACCGCTGAACGATTTCCATATCAGCTTTAATTTCACGGTTTTTCCTTTCGTGTCGGGTAACTTGTCGAGCTTGAAGGCTACCAGCCCGTCACCTCTTCTGTCGGCGTAATCGCCGTTGGCATCGTGGCGGAATTCCACTTCGTAAGGATTGTCGGGATTATTGGTCGGAATGAGATTTACGTAGTGCACAATCCGCTGATAACCCCACAATGTTCTGAAGCGCAGGGTGAGATAACCGTCCTCGGCAATGGTCACCCAGTCGTTTACAATTTCTACGGGGTCATCGCCGTACTTCTCATCGTTTTTATCCCCTAAATTAGGTGCCATCGGTTTTGTGCGGATACTGTCAATCCAATTCACACGCACAGCCTGGTCGTATTCTTTGGAAGAATCGTCCACTTCTTCATAATTCACCAAAGCCCTCACTTCTTTCGATCCGAAAGGCGAGGATTTTAAATTGACGGGAAGCAGTGTCGTTTTATCGTCCAACTGCAAAAATACGGTTTCATCACTGGCGTGTTTTACCGTTACCAAGGCGTTGGGGTATAATTTGTTCCAATCCGAATTATCATCGTCTAAGCAAGACGGTAAAAGTAGGGCGCCGAGCAGTATGCACGCCATAAAAATAAAATGTTTAACTTTCATAACCTATTGTTTTTAATTGTTTTATATGACAAACTTACTATTTTCTTATAAAATTGAAAGGGTTTTCCATAGAATCTCCTATTATTATAATACCGATAAAGTTGAAATCTTGCATCGTAAACTGAAATCTTTTAAAAAAAATATTTTGAATAGTATAGGTAAAACGAAATTATGTATTGATAAGTTTGTTAAGCAATATAAAATCAACGGATAGAAATAGTAATTTTCACTTCATCTAAATATTTTTTCAATGCATTATATCTATGAATGATACTTTTGAGGGACAATTTGATTCATTTCCATAAAGCAAGCCATTGCTCTACCGACATGAGAATGCCTAGTGTATCCAATTCTATTGAATACTTCACAGTCAGAAAACAGATTTGTTTTTTTGAAAAATATTTTTCAATACAGTCAGTATTTTTAATTCCGGTTGTTTAAGCATGAAAAAAAGGAAATGAAGACATGCGGCTGAAAATTCTTTGGGAATGATAGGATGTTCTCTCTTTTTAATTAAACTTGAAAATCCATCTGCTTAGCTGGCGGTTATGATCATAAGGCTATGCCAAAATGTTTATCTTTGTATTATGAGTAACTACAAAAAGAAAATCCATGTTGTTTGGAAGTGCGATTATCAAATTGTTTGATGTACAAAATATCGTTTTCGTGTTTTGAGTAGTGTTATCGCAGAGTTGGTCAGGTCAGACATTTTGCTTCTTTGTGAATGGAAAGGTAGTGAGGTCGATTCTCTTAGTATTAAATTCCAAATTCTATTACTAAAACATCGGTTAGGTTCAAGTCGGGTGCATATAGTGGCACCCCATACCGAACCGGCGAGGAAATCGGTTCGGTGCGGTTCAGATATTATATTCCTGTACCATACTGAATCAATATGAAGACTTTTCGCTGACAAGCGGTTCAAACTCTAATCTTTTGTCGGGTGAATTGGCAACACTTTTGTCAGGTCGATACGTTGAGTTTGAGATTTTCCCGTTTAGTTTTTCCGAGTTTTGTGGAATTTCAGGGTTGTAAATCAGTAGTGAAAGTTACAGAAAATTCCTTCAAAGCGGAGCCTTGCCCGAACTTTTCAACTTGCCCAACGATGAAATGAAGCAAAATTACGTGTCATCCATCAAAGATACGGTTATGTTGCACGACATAAAGGCACGGTATAACGTCAAGGATGTGAAGTTATTAGACAATTTGTTTGTTTATTTAGTCAATACTGCATCCAATTTGATTTCGATAACAAACATCATCAACTTTTTTGCATCGAAAATGCGGAAAACAAACTACGAAACGCTTTCATCTTACGTCAATTATTTGGAAAATTCTTTCCTTGTTCATCGTGCCGAACGCTATAATATAAAAGGCAAAAACACCATTTCGGGCAACAGCAAATATTATCTGAACGATTTGGCTTATCGAAACTATCTTTATGCCGGATTTGGTTACGTAATTGGTTATTTGTTAGAAAATGCCGTTTATCTGAGTTTGCGGCGTGCCGGATTTCAGGTTTATGTGGGAACGATAAAAGACACCGAAGAGGATTTTGAGGCAATTAAAGGCGAACGCCGAATTTATCTGCAAGTAACTCACCAGCTTATAGAGGAGCAGACAATAGAAAGAGAATACCACTCATTAAAACTTATCGATAATAATTTCGCTAAGTATGTGGTAAGTATGGATGATTATAAAATTCCCACCAATGAGGGAATTGAACATATTCCGGCTTGGAATTTGGATGGTTTTTTAAGCAAATAATTTTGAAAAAACAGTAAGTGATAATTTTTATTTACGCATGAACCTCTTGCGCGAATTAATAAATTGCACGAACGACAATAATATTTATGCCCATCATCTCCAACATACTTCCCCGATACACCCAACTCAACACGATAATTGCCGAAGTTTCACACAGACAATCAATTGAGTTTGCTCAACAACAATTTGTTGTGGATTTTCATACTCAATTCAATACTATTCAGGCGTTTGAAGCGATGTTGATTGACTTGACGATGCAAACCGAATTAGAATGTTTTCCATACAATTAATGTTTATTTCGTGCAAAATAGAAAAACGCACGAAATTCTTATCGGACAGATTTTTTGAACCTGAAAGAACAATCGTGTTAACGTAGTGATTGAACGGCTTCAAATAAATCGGACGATGTGCCGCAGACGAACCCATTAGCAAGAATTTGACAGTATTCAACATAAAAGGGGCAGACAAGAACTTAGTCGTACCGAACTACTTCGGACGGTTGCTTTTTGTCTGCCTGTTTTCTATATAAGCTGAAGTGTTTTATTTGCAGCAGTGACTCGGTTTTACTAAAAATGAATTTTTGTTTCATCGCAAATAAGTAAATCAGAATGCCACAAACAGGTAAAGTAAATTACCACAAAAAAGGAAAACATATTTGTAAAATTCTAAAAAACACTTATATTTGTATCTATTTAATAATGATTGTATGAACTACCTATATCGAATAGCGGACAAAATACTACTTGAGCGGCTTGAAGCTTTTGGAGCTGTTCTCATTGAAGGTCCAAAATGGTGTGGAAAAACAACAACAGCAGAACAAGTGGCAAAAAGTGTCATCAAACTGCAAGATACGGATATGCGGGAAGAATATCTTGCAACGGCTGCATCTAAACCCTCGTTACTACTGCAAGGGGAAACACCGCGATTGCTTGATGAATGGCAAGATGCACCTGTCTTGTGGGATGCCGTTCGCACAATGGTTGACAAGAGAAACTTGCCCGGACAATTTATTTTGACCGGTTCCAATGCCATTGACCGAAATTCCATCCATCATTCCGGTACAGGCAGGATATCAAGGATGCAGATGTTTCCGATGAGTTTATGGGAATCCGGAGAGTCAAACGGTAAAGTTTCGCTTCAAGAGTTATTTGATGATCCCGAACTAGATATTGATGGAGTTAGTTCTGATATGCAGATTGAAGATCTTATTTATGTAGCGTGTCGTGGTGGATGGCCTGCGACAGTAAATATAAAAACAAATAAAGCTAAGCTCCTCGTCGCAAGAGACTATGTCGACACAATCTGTAAAGAAGATATATCAAGAATAGACGGCGTGAAACGTGATGAACGCGCTGCAAAAATACTGCTTCGAAGCTACTCGAGAAACATCTCAACCCTTGCCAAAAACACTTCTATACTTGCCGACATTGCATCTTCCGGGGAGATTTCTATGACCAAACCTACTTTCGATAATTATGTGAATGCTTTGCAAAAGCTGTTTGTTATTAGCAATATCGATGCGTGGTCGCCGGCTATTCGAAGTAAAACAGCCATCAGGAGCAGTTCGAAGAGAGCCTTTATTGATCCTTCTATTGCTGTTGCTTCTTTGGGGCTTACTCCGGAGGCATTGTATACTCAGTTAAAAACTTTCGGATTCATTTTTGAACAGCTTTGTATTAGGGATTTGAAAGCATATACACTTGATTTTAACAGCCATATATCTTATTACCGTGATCGCTACGGATTAGAAGCAGACCTTGTACTACATCTTTCGGACGGAAGATATGCTTTAATAGAGTGCAAATTAGGCAGTAGAGAAATTGAAGAAGGCGCACAACATCTACTTCAATTAAAGCACCTTATCCGAGAATATAATGAGAATGAAAAACAAGTTCCGCTGCGTGAACCCGATTTGCTGATTATATTAACCGGTGGTAAAATGGCATATAGTCGCCCTGATGGTGTAAAAATTATTCCAATTGCAGTTCTTAAACCGTAAAGATGAAAATTGTTATAAAAATCATATTTTTATTCTTACTGTCGATGACTTGTCTACCATACTAGGCGTGGCTTTAATTGTAGAAACCTCCTGTCTCACTTCGCTGTTATCCTCCTTTTTCAGTGATAAAGCAATATTTCGATCTAATTCGATAATCTGCCGTTTCAATTCTTTGAGTTCGTCCTCTTTTCTCCACGAAGTAGCGGCTACGGATTTAAACACTGGTATTTTTGCTCGAATTTTCTCCAACTCTCTGGCATGACTTTCGGTAATCTTGGGAATTTTCTCCAAGGCATTGATGAAGTTCATCCAGACCAATTTCGGATCGTTAGCCAAATGCCCGTTGTTGTAGGTGTAGTGTATCCAGTCGGCTATGAGCGTGTTGTAAGAATGGGTGAAATTAGAACATGACCTCCCGGCCGGTTACCATCGTTATTCCCAGATCGAACCGATGCATTGGGATACCCTTCCGCCATGGTGGAAAGGCAATATCATATTAGGTAGTAAATAAGGGGATATTGTGGTGGAGCTTTTTACTGAAGGTTGTTCTTTTTCCAATTGTGTGGGAGCAGTTCATCCAGTTTATTTGCGTGATGATCAGGTATTCTGTTGGGGACATCGGTCATCCATTGCTGGAATTCACTCCGGCTCCGCTGCAACAGGTAGTTCTTCCTGCCTTATGTTGTGCAGCACATAACCTGCCCCGGGCAAGCTTCCGGATTTTATTTTCGAATTTGTTATTGTCTATTTCGAATTTTCCGTCCGTCATCGTCCTTTCCAGCCTGTCCCAAATATTGAGTGTATAAGCAACTGCAATTCCTATGGGAGATTTAGACAGGGCTTGTCCCCGTTGTTCTTCCAGCCACTGCTTCAATTCCTCCATCGCAGGTTTCGACAGTTGGAAACGCAATTGGTGCCTCTCTTCGAACGACATCTTTTCTTCACGCGCCTGTTCCTCCACCCGGTAGATTTTCGCGTACCTTTTCGCGCTCGTAAGTGACGGATTCTTTGTCCGCTTCCGCTTTTGGCTGAATATCGCAAAGTGAATCCTGCGCGCCGACAAAAAGGTCCAATTGACCGTCATCGGTTTTTTCCGTCCTGAAGCGTTCACTTTTGACCCCGTAAAGCATCCGCTTTAACTCGGAGAGTTGGGACCTCTGGTATTCGCAATCGGACTTAATAGAGAGCAATTCGTCATATTCCCCACGGGAAATGACAACCTGATCATTCAATTCCGTATTGCTTGTTTTCATGGTGTAAAGATACAAAATATCAATGAAATGAATAAGCGGGGAAACCTTTGTTTATGCGGTTTTTGGAGAAATATTGAATCTTTTCCGGCGGGTGGTTTTTTCCATGGAAATACCCTCGACCATCATCACCAGTTTTCGTCAAAGATCGCACTTTCATGCTAACACCACAATACGCCCATGGCAGACCGGATACTTAAGAGTTCATTTTCTTGTTAGGTAAAAAAACTGAAATACAATGAGAAAGAAGACTGAAGGTGGGACATTTTATACAAATCTGAAAGTCCCACGTATTAGCCTTTTTTATCTGCGTTTTTATGGGATTTTTTGCTGGGGTATGTAAAATGAAAAAGTCCTGTATTCTACTGAATAACAGGACTTTTCTTTGATTTTCTAAATCTCCTGGCGGTATGGACAGGACATATTAATCAACGTCTAATCAATACCTTATTCACTCGCTTACGAAAAATGTACGTAAAAAATGGCGGGTTCCTGTCGTTTTACCAATTGAACAGCTGTCACTTCTTCCTATATTCGACCTCTCCCGTCAAGTCGGAATCATCGTATAAAAATCCGCTTCGTATCTCGAATGTGGATTGTAGTTGTTGCAATCCGCCGCCACACGTTCCGTCATAAACAATAACGCCTCTCATAAAGTCGGAATCGTATGTGTAGGTGAAGTCGTAGTTTCTTGTAACTGGAGCCTCCGATACCCCGTTAACCGTTTCTACCGATACGATATTCAACCCGCCCTTGTTGTCCGTTGTGAATTTAAGCGTATAGTCGTATTTGGTCGAGTATTCATTTCTTACAAGTTTACCGTCCACATAGTATTCGCTACTTCCCCACGATTGACCGCTTCCAACCCACTCCGAGCCGGAAAGACCGCTGTTTGTATCGCTTTTCTGACACGACACAAGTATCGATAGCAATAAGATGATTTTCTTCATAACTCAATCTGTTTGTTTAAAAGCTGACAATGCTTTATCTATTTTATTTTGACTGCATTTTATGGGAATATACACAAATCCATAAATATTTACTTTTCCGTTGTGGTCATTTGTATCATTCATCACATACCCCCATGCCATAGTCTTGCCATTGTGATAATACTCTATACTATTATAAACGGTTTCATCTATCGCATGGAGGACACCTATTGATGTTTTGCCGTCTGTAATTACTATGTGTTGTGATTCATTGTCATAGTCCACAACATGCGCTTCTCCATAAAATTTACCGAATATCCTATAATCGACAGATACATCAAATAAATATCTTTTCAAATTTGGAGACTTATAAATATTTTTTATCCCAGACTCCCTCCTTTTTATCTCCCAATAGTTTGGATCGAAATCAATATACACATCACCTAATATAACACTCTTGTTATAATCTCCGCTTCTTAATAATCCGCAACAATAAACACTTCCTCCCCTGTCCAGTATAGATTGGTGAAGCGTCATATATCCTCGTGGCGCGAACCCAATATGCTTGCCAATTCCATTATATATAGCAACAGCGTATTTGTCATGTGGATTATTTGTTTGGGCAACAGCTTTCCCATGAAACACTCCCATATCCCAAGGAAACAACCATCTATATTGGGTTCCCTTTATAATTGTTTTATATACTCCTAATTTAAAATTATCATCATTGTACGGATTGAAATCCGAGCCAAATACCCCGGAATCACGCCCAATCATCACTATAAATGCGACAATCAATATAACCACAATGAGTATCTCCATGATTGTATAAAAATTAGACTTATTTTCTCATAATCACCTATAATTATATCATTGTATTTAATCTAACCGAAGCCTTGACTATTGCCATTGCCCTAATGCAATTAATCGGAATGTCTGCCGGGCTACATGGGACGTTACGGACTTATTTATCCCTGCTCCCGACGAAAGAACACCCAGATAATCGTTGTATTTCTGGTTGCTTATCTTCGGCAGTCCTTTATATTTTTTTAAAACCTTTTCCGCTTCGGGGAGAAGAAGAGAGACAAACATTACTCCGGTTTTCTTTCTGAATCCCCTTATTATCTTAAACCCGTATTCATCACTTATCCAGTCCTTATTGAAGTTTATCATATCGACAAAAGCAAGCCCGGTGAAACATTGAAAGATAAACAAATCCTTTACTTTCCTTAATTTGTCATTCCCGGGTTCGTAATCGATTATTTTTTTAATTTCTTCCTCGGTCAGGAAAACAGGCTCTTTCAGGTCTTTCCCCTTGCTGTATTTAAATTCGTCGTATAGATTGGATTACACAGTCCAAGTTTGACAGCCTTAGTTATATAGCGTTTAAATGCGTTGTGTCGCATGTATAAAACAGGTTGTGAATTGATTGTTTTTCTAAGGTGTTTGTCGAATCCGTCAATATTTTTATAGGTCAGATCGGAAAATAGTCTTATTTTACCGTAATTTTCAATTGCATTGAATAAAATGTTGTGATGTTCCAGAACGGATGAAGTCGGGTTGCTTTCTCTCAGCTCTTTTCTCATAAATTCGAGAACATTTTTATTGAATGTTTTTACATTGGAATAATTCTTTACTTCATCCAGCGAAGTGCATTCATCCGAAAAAGCAAACGCCTCTACCTTGTTGAATATTTCCTTTGCCTTGACAACAACCTGCCCGGCTTTATCGTGGTTCTTTATAGTTAATCCGTTTTTTCAGAAAATTGATTCGGGAGCAGTTTTATCCCTGTATTGATATAAACAGCCTGGTTGGTTCCGGTCTGCCTTACCTCGACAAGCAGCGATGTCAACCCGTTCTTAACCCTGTTACCCCCGTTATGAACAAATCGTAATGCAATGTTTTCCATATAATTAATGTTTATTTCGTACAAAGCTACAAAATTTTCATACATTATTCCGTACAAAATGAGGAAAATGTACGAAAATACGGTTAGAACACTTCCGCAAAGGTCATTACTCGAATACAGAAAAATGACTGTATATGGTATCTACAAAGAAAAAGCCCGCTGTTTAAGCGAGCTCCTGGCGGTATGGACGGGACTAATCCCGTCACTATCATAAAATACCATAAAACATCAATTATCTATATACCAACTATTTAAGTGAAAATATTTTTCATAAATTATCTCTAAATATCCTTTGCTATGTCAAAAAATGGGTGTAAATTTGGGTGTAGATTTTAAAGGCTGAATAGCATGAATATCAAGAGAAATATCATCTTTGCATTAGAGAGTAGAAAGAAAAACGGGAAACCCATTGTAGAGAATGTACCCATCAGAATGAGAGTTGTTTACAACAATCAACGAGTGGAATTTACCACCGGTTATAGGATTGATGTGGCAAAGTGGGATTTGGAAAAACAACGTGTGAAAAACGGATGCACGAATAAACTCAAACAGTCTGCATCCGAAATTAATGCGGATTTGTTAGCGTATTTTGCCGAAATTCAGAAGATATTCAAAGAATTTGAAGTGAAAGAGGAAATGCCAACAACGGCTGAGTTGCGAGAAGCATTTAATCTTGCCATTAAAAAAGATGTAGCAACAGAAGACACAGTTCAAGAAGACACAGCATTATCTTTTTGGAAGGTGTTCAACGAGTTTGTTTCCGAAAACAGCAAAAGAAACAATTGGGCAAAAGGAACATTGCAGAAATTCAATGCCTTAAAAAAGCACATTGAAAGATGGAAACCCGAGCCAACGATGGATGATTTTTCAGAAACGGGACTTTCCGATTTTGCCGACACTCTTCACAAACAAGACTTAAAAAACTCAACCATTGACAAACAGATTGGATTGCTAAAATGGGTGCTTCGCTGGTCTGCATCAAAGAACTTGACAGTGGATAATGCGTTTATGAATTTCAAACCAAAACTGAAAACCGCGCAAAAAACAGTGGTGTTTTTAGACGCCCAAGAGTTAAAACAACTGACCGATTTTGAAATTCCCGAAGACAAAAAGTATTTAGAAAAGGTGCGTGATGTGTTTTTGTTCTGCTGTTACACAAGTTTACGCTATTCGGATGTATATAACTTATGTCATTCGCATATAAAAGGCTCGTATATTGATATTGTAACAGTGAAAACTAACGATAGGATTGTTATCGAATTTAACGATAAAAGCAAAGCCATATACGATAAATACAAGGATTTTCATTTTGAGAACGGAAAAGTATTTCCCGTAATATCCAACCAAAAAATGAACAGTTATTTGAAAGACTTGGCTGAACTAGCAGGGCTTGATAATCCGGTGCATCAAACACACTACAAAGGAAACGAACGCATTGAAACCATTTTGCCCAAATACGCCGTGCTAAGCACCCACGACGCTCGTCGCACATTCATTTGCAACGCCCTTTCGCTAGGCATTCCGGCAAATGTAGTGATGAAATGGACAGGACACAGCGATTATAAGGCTATGAAACCTTACATCGACATTGCCGACGATATTAAAGCAAGTGCAATGAGTAAGTTTAATCAGTTGTAGAGAGATTATCTGAAGAAAAAGCAGGTCAAAATTTTCAAGTGTGTTTTAAAATCCCTACATTTGCTAAAAATTTTCGAGTATGATTGAAATAATTAATTCAATAAAGAAATACAATTTCTGGGATAGTAACCCGATAGATTTGGGATTTCCCCGGACATTTTACACGGACAAAATTGGTCAGTATGTGGGCAATAAGTTAGTGAAAGTACTTGTTGGTCAGCGCCGTGCGGGTAAAAGTTATATTCTGCGTCAAATCGCATCAAAGCTAATATCAGAGGGTGTAAAGAGCGAAAATATACTTTACATCAACAAAGAGTATATGGAATTGGCTACTTTGCGAAGTGCAGTTGAACTGGAAATGTTGTATAAAGCATATCGAGAAGTATTAAAGCCAATCGGGAAAGTTTATGTTTTTATTGACGAAATACAGTATATTGACGAATGGGAACGATTTGTAAACTCACATTCACAGGATTTTGCAGAACCGAGCGAGCTGTTTATCAGCGGTTCCAACTCAAACCTTTTGTCAGGGGAATTAGCTACTCTTCTATCAGGTCGATATGTAGAATTTGAGATTTTCCCGTTTAGTTTTCCCGAATTTTGTGGAATTTCAGGACTGGAAATCAATAGCGAAAGTTACAGAAAATTCCTTCAAAGCGGTGCTTTGCCCGAACTTTTCAATCTGCCCAACGATGAAATGAAGCAGAATTATGTGTCGTCCATCAAAGATACGGTTATGTTGCGCGACATTGTGGGACGGTATAATGTGAAGGATGTGAAGTTATTAGATGATTTGTTTGTTTATTTGGTAAATACTGCATCCAATTTGATTTCGATAACAAACATCATCAACTTTTTCGCATCTAAAAAACGAAAAACAAACTACGAAACCTTGTCGTCTTACGTCAATTATTTGGAAAATTCATTCCTCTTGCATCGTGCCGAACGCTACAATATAAAAGGAAAAGACACCATTTCGGGCAACAGCAAATATTATCTAAACGATTTGGCTTATCGAAACTATCTTTATGCCGGATACGGTTACGGAATTGGTTATTTGTTGGAAAATGCTGTTTTTCTGAGTTTGCGACGTGCCGGATATCAAGTTTATGTGGGAACGATAAAGGATGCCGAAGTGGATTTTGTAGCGATTAAAGGCGACAAAAGGCTCTATTTGCAGGTAACGCTCCAATTGACTGAAGAAAAAACTATTGAAAGAGAATACCGTTCGTTAAAACTCATTGAAGATAATTTCGATAAATACGTGGTGAGTATGGACGACTATAAAATCCCTACCAATGAGGGAATAGAACATATATCGGCGTGGAATTTGGATGATTTTTTAAATGAATAACCCTAAAATGCAAAAAAATATGACGAAATGCGGGATATATAAAGATAAAGTACAAAATGAATATAGAGTTGGCGATTTGATATACGATGCAAATATTTATGACGGATTAAATACTTTCCTGTATGACTTGCCATTCTATAAAAAATGGTTGCCTAAAAATCAAAATGCTCAGATACTTGAACTTTGCTGTGGTTCGGGACGACTTACTATTCCAATAGCCAAAGAGTATAATATTTGTGGTGTCGATAACTCTGTTTCAATGTTAGAACAAGCAAAATCGAAAGCTGGTAAGGAAGGTTTGAATATTCAATTTGTTGAGGCCGACATTAGAACCTTAGATTTGCCAAACAAATTTGATTTAATCTTTATTCCGTTCAATTCTATCCTACACTTGTACCAAAATCAAGATTTATTTGATACATTCAATGTGGTAAAGAAGCATTTGAAAGAAGACGGGTTATTTCTTTTAGATTGTTTTAACCCAAACATCCATTACATAGCTGAAGCTGAAAAGGAACTTAATAAAATTGCTGAATATACAACTGATGATGGGAGAAAGATAGAGATAAAGCAAATAATGAAATACGAAAATAAAACTCAAATTAATCGAATTAAATGGCATTATTATGTAAATGACAAATTCCATTCAATTCAAAATTTAGATATGAGAATGTATTTTCCACAGGAATTAGATGCTTATTTGAAATGGTTTGGATTTACTATTATCCATAAATTTGGAAGTTTTGATGAAGAACCTTTTAATGATAATTCAGAAAAGCAAATATTTGTCTGCAAGTTTTATTAATCAGACATATAATGAATTAAATGGACTTCATTATCGATAAAATAGAAAAAGACTATCCTTACAATCTACTTCTGCTAGCAGACGAAACCGTTGAGGCTATCAACAAATACCTCTATGATTCGGATGTTTATATTGTAAAAAATGCAGGAGAAACAATCGGCGTATTCTGCCTATTTTCAATCGATAATCAGACGGTTGAGATTAAAAACGTTGCTGTATCTGAAAAGCATCAAGGAAAAGGGGTTGGACGTCTGATAATGAAAAATATAGAAAAAATAGCAAAGAAAGATTATTACCAAACAATCGTTGTGGGCACAGCAGAGTGCGGAATAAAACAGCTTCGTTTTTACAAGAAAAATGGCTATTCGGAATATGCTGTAAAAGAAAACTTTTTCGTAGAGAATTACGCCGAACCAATTTATGAAAACGGGATACGGCTGAAAGATATGGTTATGCTGAAAAAAGGTAAGCACCCGATAAAGTCCCCGTTTTAGTTTACATTTTAAGTTTTGATCTTTG